>Ga0126369_10000302_pt1 | contig 31784 bp, 24 predicted proteins | sample PanSoiMetaPlot_1_FD_109646 | JGI IMG/M metagenome (GOLD analysis project Ga0126369, IMG submission 109646) | Tropical forest soil microbial communities from Panama - MetaG Plot_1 | ecosystem: Environmental > Terrestrial > Soil > Tropical forest > Bulk soil | place: Panama | collected 2016-02-17
ACCTGTGCCGGCGGCTCGATGGCATTCCGCTGGCCCTGGAGCTGGCCGCGGTCCGGCTTGGCTCGCTGAGCATGGACCAGCTCAACCACGGCCTGGCCAGCGAGCTGTCGATCCTCGGCCGAGGGGACCGCGGCGCCGAGTTCCGCCAGCAAACCCTCGAGGGAACCATCAGCTGGAGCTACGGGCTGCTCGACGAGCACGAGCGGCTGCTGTGGGCGCGGCTCTCGGTGTTCTCGGGAGGACTCGAAGAAGACGCGGTCGTTCAGGTCTGCTCCGGCCCGGGCGTCCCGGCCGGGCAGATTGTCGAGTTGCTTGGGGCGCTGGTCGACAAGTCCATGGTGAATCGGGAGCTGCGTCCCGGCCGGGTTCCTCGCTACTGGCTGCTGGAGACCCTCCGCCAGTACGGCCAGCAGCGCTTGCGCGAACTCGGCGAGGACATCACCACGCGGAAGGGTCACCTCGCCTGGGTCTGCACCCTCGCCAGATCAGCGGGCGCATGGGACGACCGGCAGGTCCAGTCGTTCGCGCGCTTGTCCGATGAGCGAGACAACGTCTGGGCGGCGCTCAACTTCTGTTCTGTGGACCCCGCCGACATCACGGCAGGTGCCATGGCGGCCTGGCACCTGATGCCCTTCTGGGCCTGCCGCGGGCCATTCAGCGACGTGCGCCGGGTGCTTACCTCGCTGGCGGAAACGGCGCCGGAGGGCTCCCTTGCCCGGGCTCAGCTGCTCTGGGTGGCGGCGGTCATGGCGCACCGCGAGAACGACTATGGCGCCTGCGCCGCCCTGTGCGATGCGAGCCACCAGATCGGCACGGAGCTGGCCGACGTGGAGGTGGTGGCCTGGTCGCTGGTCGTCAGGGCCATCCCACTCTGGGCTGACGGTGACCTGGCCGGCGCCAGGCAGCGGCTTGAGTCAGCGCTGACTCTCGCCGACCTGATGCGGGTCCAGCATGTCGAGCTGGACGCCAGGAGCACCCTCTGCGGGGTCCTGGCCGCCGCGGGGGAGTTGGACCGCGCCGTCGAGCTGGGTGAGCAGAGCCTCGCGATCAGCAGGGCCCTCGGCGAGCTCTGGATGCGCGGATTCGCGCTGAATTACCTGGGCCAGGCGACCTGGCTGCGGGGCGACAGGACGCGCGGCGAGGCACTCGCCCGCGAAGCTGCTGCCTGCAAGCATGCGCTTGACGACCGCAATGGCCTGGCCATCGTGCTGGAGACGCTGGCCTGGATGGCAGCGGAAGCGGGTCAGCACGAGCGTGCGGCCCAATTGCTGGGCGCCGCCGAACGAGTGCGCCACGAGACCTCGCAGACGCTGATCGAGCTGTTCCGCGCGCAGCACGAACGATCTGAGTCGGTTGCTGTCGAAGGGATCGGCCGCATGGCGTTTGAGGCAGCCCAGGCCCGTGGCCGCGCCATGACGATCGTCGACGCTGTCGAGTTCGCCGTTGAAGGCAAGCAGCCGGCGAAGGCGGCGCGGCCCGCCGATGGCGAACCGCGTCATGGGCTCACTCGCCGGGAGCTGGAAATCGCCCGGCTTGTCGCCGATGACCTCACCAATAAGCAGATTGCGGCGAGGCTGTTTCTTTCGCTGCGCACCGTGGAGACCCACATCACCAACATCCTCAACAAGCTGGGCCTGGGCTCCAGGATCCAGCTCGGCCGCTGGGTCGGCGACCTGACCGGGCCCGCGGCGGCGACGGCCGGCGAGCAGCCAGGCGACCGTCACAGCCGCTGAGCAGCTCCGGCCGCGGTGAAGATCACCCGGCCGGGGTGGTTCGTCCTGCCCTGCCGCACCCGACGGTGGTGGCGTGAGGCGGCAGCGATGGCTCGCCAGGCTGTGCATCCTGCTGTTGATGGCCGCCGCCGCGATCCTGGTCATCTTCGCTGGCCGGCAGGGCATCGGCCTGCTCGTGACGACGGCGCTAGCGGCGTGCGCGATGCTCGCTGGCGCGTACTGGTTCCTCGCCCATCATGGCCCGCTGCGCTGGCTCGGGTTCACGCTTGCGGTCGTGGCACCCGCCGCCGTGGTCCTCATCGCCCTGCGGCGTGACTTGATCTGGGTCGGCGCGGTGGCCCTCGCCGCGTTGCTGCTATCGATCACGGCGGGGCGGGCGGCCATGGGTGAGGCACGGCAAGGCCCGATGCCGGACAGCACGGCGAGCAGGCCGAGCCATCCGTTCCTGATCATGAATCCGAGGTCCGGCGGCGGGAAGGTGGCGCGGTTCGGTCTGCGGGAGCGCGCTGAATCTCTGGGCGCCGATGTTGCCATGCTCGAGGGACCGCGGACCGTGGATGTCGCAGCCCTCGCCCGGAAGGCCGTCGCCGAGGGGGCCGACCTGCTCGGCGTCGCCGGCGGCGATGGTACGCAGGCCCTGGTCGCCGGGATCGCCGCCGAGAATGGACTGCCGTTCCTATGCATCAGCGCGGGCACGCGCAACCACTTCGCGATGGACCTCGGCCTGGACCGGGATGACCCTGCTCGCTGCCTGGACGCGCTTACCGACGGGATCGAGCTCGCCGTGGACCTCGGCCGGATAGGGGACCGGACATTCGTGAACAACGCATCGTTCGGCGCCTACGCCGAGGTGGTGCGCAGCCCGGCGTATCGCGATGACAAGCGCGGCACCACCCTGAGCATGCTGCCTGACCTGCTGTCGGGGCATGGCGGCAGGCACCAGTTGCAGGCGCATGTGGTCGTGCCGGAGGCCGTCGCGGGGGTGGGCGCTGCGTCGGCGGAGGCGGTCGCGGGAATGGGCGCGCCGCCGCCGGAGGCCGTCGCGGAGATTGACGGCCCGCAGGCACTGCTCGTCAGCAACAACCCCTACGACACCTCCGACCTGGCCGGCCTGGGCAGGCGGGCCAGGCTCGATAGCGGGACGCTCGGGGTGATCGCGGTGAAGGTCGACAACGCCGCTCAGGCCGTCGGCCTCGTCCGGCGCGGCCATGGCAAGGGCCTCACGCTGGCATCCGGTACGGAGGTCACCGTCACGTCGGCAGCCGAGCAGATCCCAGTGGGGATCGATGGAGAGACCATCATGATGCCGACCCCGGTTCTTTGCACCATCGCGCCGAAGGCGCTGCGGGTCGTCGTGCCGAGAACGCGGCCCGGCGTCCCACCGCCGCAACAGGAGTTCAGCTGGTCCCGGCTCGGCCGCCTGGCTGGCTTCGGCAGCGTCGCGTAGCGGGCCGCTGGTGCTCGCAGCCCGGCAAGATCGCCCGGACCGCGCATCCGGCCGCCCGTGGGTGTGAGGTTGCCTACCGCGGGCGGTAGGCAACTCCGCACCCATGCCACGGGGTGGCCGACGTGACGGTCCGCGTACCCTCCCGGGCGCCGGGCCCGGACGGTGCCACCGCCGCGGCGCGGGGTTAGCTGGGCTGGGGGACGATGCGGATATAGGGCTTGGGCTCGTCCCAGGTGCCGAAGATCTGCCTGGCCTCGTCGTTGGACACCGACCCGGCGATGATCACGTCCTCGCCCTGCTTCCAGTTCACCGGCGTGGACACCCGGTGCCGGGCGGTCAGCTGCAGCGAGTCGATCACCCGCAGCACCTCGTCGAAATTCCGGCCGGTGGTCATCGGGTAGACCAGGATCAGCTTGATCTTCTTGTCCGGCCCGATCACGAACACGTTCCGCACCGTCTGGTTGTCGGCCGGGGTGCGGGCCTTGGGGTCCCCGGATGTCGCCGCCGGCAGCATCCCGTAGGCCTTGGCCACCGCGAAATGGTCGTCGGCGATGATCGGGTAGTTCGGCGCGAAGCCCTGAGTCTCCCGGATGTCCTCGGCCCACCGCTCGTGATCGCCGGCCGAGTCCTCCGACAGGCCGATGACCTTGACCCCGCGGCGGTCGAACTCCGGCTTGATCTTGGCCATGTACCCCAGCTCGGTCGTGCACACCGGGGTGAAGTCCTTCGGATGGCTGAACAAGACCGCCCACGAGTCGCCGATCCAGTCATGGAAGCTGACCGGCCCCTCGGTCGTCTCAGCCGTGAAATCCGGGGCGGTATCCCCGATCGCCAGCGTCATGGCACCTCTCCTCGCGATCAACTGATGCGAATTGCCTTGGCGAAGCCAACAATAGCCCCGTCATGCCAGTGGCCCCGGATAGGCGTCCTCAGCCAGCGGGCCGAGGACGGCCATCTGGCGGCGCACGAGCAGAAAGCCCCCGGCGAGCAGCGTGATTCCGACGGTGCCGAGCACGATCGCGATCGTGCCCGAGGCCCGGGCCAGCGCGTCGCCGAATACGTAGGCGGCTAGGGTCCAGGCACTGGCCCAGAGGAAGCCACCAGCGACATTGGCCACCATGAACCGCCGCCAGGCCATCTTGTTGACCCCTGCGAGGAACGCTGCGTAGCTCCTCAGCAACGTGATGAACCGGCCGAAGAACACCACCGTCGTGCCGTGCCTGTCGAACAGGTACCTGGCGATCTTCAGCCGTCGCTCATCCAGCCGGATCCGGTGTCCATGCGCCTTGATGATCCGGTACCCGCCCTTCTCGCCGATCCAGTACCCGATGACGTCCCCGATGACCGCTGCGCTCACGGCGACGGCGAAGATCACCCAAGGGGACAGCTTGTGGGTGTGCCCGGCATAGATGCTCGCCAGGATCAGCGCTGTCTCGCCAGGGACCGGGACGCCCAGGTACTCCAGGGTCACCATGGCGAAGACCGCCAGGTAGCCAAAAGAGGCGACAAGGTGATTGATGCTCATTGGCTCCTCATGCTAGGGGCCGAGCAGGCTAGGCGCCGAATGTCAGCCGCCGGCCGCCGTCACGAGAGCGTCGGTGACGAAGCCGAGCCCGAGCCCGAGCAGGATGGCCCAGGTCACGATTTCCTTGAGGTTGGTCTTGCGGGCGACCGCGAGCAGTTCGATCACCACATAGAGGATCGAGCCCGCGGCCAGCGCCAGGAACGCCACGCCCAGCAGCGGGGCGGTGACCGCCTGGCCCACCAGTGTGCCGAGGAACGTTGGTCCGCCGCCGATCAGGCCGAGCAAGCCGAGCCTGGCCCACGTCGGCCGGACCCCGGCGGAGGCGAGCGGCGCGACGATGCCGAATCCCTCGGTCGCGTTGTGCGCGCCGAACCCGATCACGAGCAGGATCGCGAGGCTGAGCTTGCCGGTGGCCGCTGAGTTGCCGATCGCCAGGCCCTCGCCGAAGTTGTGCAGCCCGATGCCGATCGCGATCAGCAGCGAGAGTTGCACCGCGCGGGCTCGGGCCAAGTCGGCGGGCGGGACGAGGGCAGGAACGGCGGTGGCGGCACCCGGTCCCGCTGGCCTGATCCGGTTGGCGCGCCGCGCGATCCAGCGATCAAGGTAGACCAGGCCGATCAGGCCGATCCCCAGGCAGCCGAGCATCACGCCGCCGTACAGCACGGCGCGCCCGTAGTCGTGCCCGGACAGGGCGGTGGCAGCGGGCTGCCACGCGTGGCTGAGCACATCCCACAGCAGGAAGATCAGGATGCCGATCGCCGTGGCGTTGAGGAACGCCTTGGCTCTGGGCATCGGGCTGGACATCCGGCCGAGCGGGAGCCCCAGGTAGATGGTCAAGCCCGCCACAGCGCCTAGCAGGGCGATCTGGCTGGCCGGCATCAAGGCTCCCTTGGGTCGAGCGTCAACTTAGCGTCTGGGCGGCGAGTTAGGCTACCCTAACTTAGGTTAGCCTCACAATTGATGGCCGCCAGGCCCGGCCCGCTCACCTGTCGCCTCACGTATTAACGATGAAGGCGCGCTCTCCTCATCCATGGCAGCGCGACAGTTGACCCTGGGTACCTGCTTCGGGCCTGGCCTACCGGCCGATTGCAGTGGCCGGCCCAGTCGGCCCGATTCGCCTGACGAAGACCTGCGGGCTGATCTCGTGCAGCGCCCTGAGCAGGTCGCCCAGGATGCCGTCGCCGCCGATCGCGACGACGACGTCCCCGTTCACCTCAGCAAGGTCGCCGCCCTGCCCGTCGGTGACCAGCTCGTGCTGGAACTGGGCGAGGGCGCTCCTGAGCGCGTTCCGGCCCTGCGCTCCAGCGGGAAGGGCGCATCGTATGCTCCAGTGCTGCATCTGGCCTCCTCTGCTGACGCGGCCGATCGTTCCCACGGTGCGGCCCGGTTGTTGCGTGCGGGCTTCCGGCCGGTTACCAGGTTGTGAACCAGTCGTCATCCCGGCCGGCCGGACGCCAAACGGAGCAGGAGGCAGAGGCGACCGATCGGCGCGATGTTTCGGGCAGTTCGTCGTTCCCGTCCCAGTTACGCCGGAACGGCTCTACGGTGTGGCGGAAGCCAAATATCCAGCCCGGCGAGAAGGATGGTCACCGTGAACCAGCCACCAGCAGAAGAGAATCCGCCGGGCGGCCCTGGCCCGTACCCGCCGCCGGGCGGCCCTGGCCCGTACCCGCCGCCGGGCGGCCCTGGCCCGTACCCGCCGCCGGGCGGCCCTGGCCCGTACCCGCCGCCGGGTGGTCCTGGCCCGTACCCGCCGCCGGGTGGTCCTGGCCCGTACTTGCCGCCGGGCGGCCCTGCTTACGCCTACCCAGGCGGCGGAACGGTTCCTCCCGGCGCCGCTCGCGGCAAGGTCCGGCCTGGCCGGGTCTGGTACTTGCTTGCCGTTGCCGTGCTGGCGGGCGGAGTTGCCTGGCTCGTGTTGTCGTTCACGTCGTTCGTGCACCAGGTCGATTCCATGCCGCGAGCTCAGCTGCCGCAGGGCCAGGTGACCCTGACGCACAGCGGCGGCTACGTGATCTATTACGAAGGCCCGCGCGCGAGGATCAACGTGCGGCTGGTGCCGGCTTCTGCTGGCGCCGCGATCGCCTCGTTTCGTCCCTACGGCTCGCCGGGCACGACACTGACGTACAACATCGGCTCGCACCACGGCTCGGCAACGTTCACGGTCCAGGTCAGGCATCCGGGCACGTTCTCGGTGCAGGCCGTCGGCGCCCCGTCGGGCAGTGACCTTGCCTTTGGCCCGAGCCTGGCAGGCGGAATCGTGAGGGGCGTCGTCGGCGGGGTGCTGCTGATCGTGCTCGGGCTGGTGCTCGCCGTGGTGCTCTTTGTGGTACGGATCGTCCGGCGCCGCCGCTTCAGCTAACGGTCCGTCGCGGTCACCTCCACCATGAACGCGCTGATCGCGTCGGCGAGTTGGCGCGGTGAAGAGATCATCGTGAGGTGCCTGCCGGGGATGGCGACGGGAGGCGGCGCGCCTATGCTTGCGGCTGCCGCTGCCGCGTCCGACCGGCTGAGCTGCGGATCGTTCCGGCCGTAGATCACGAGCTTGGACACGGCGGTACTCCTCAGCTCGCGGAGTTGGGTGCTGGTCATGCTGGGAATCCCGTGCCGCAGGTTGTAGGCCACCACCTCGAGGAAGCCCGGCTGCTGCAGCGGAAGGCGCCAGGCCTGGACGCCGGCCGCGGACAGCGGCGAACAGGACGGGCCGCACTGCGACTGGTAGGCCTGCCGGATCAGCCAGTCTGAGCGCACCGCGAGGCGGACGAGTGTCGTCCGGTACGGATTGATCAGCAGCCATCCGGCCAGTGCCGGAATGGGCAGCGGCCTGGCGTCGCCGTCCAGGAAGACTATTCCGGCGGCAGCGTTACGATCGCGAAGGATCGCCATCCCGATCACGGCGGCGCCACTGGAGTGGCCGACGAGCACGGGCGCGTTCGCACCGGTCAGATGTATGGCGCGGAGGAACGCGAGCAATTGGGCGGCAAGGTGGCTAGCGCTGAACGGTGGGCTCGTCGCGCTGTAGCCGGTTCCGGTGAGATCGATCGCGAACACCCTGTGGCTAGTGCCAAGTACGGGGCCGAGCGCGGCAAACGTGTCCGCGGTCTCGAAAGCTCCAGGGACAAGGACGATCGGCCAGCCAGTGCTGCCCCAGCTTCGGTATCTAGTGTCGAAGCCACCTGCCCGGATCAGGCGCAGACCAGCCGGTCGGCCTGCCTGGCCATCTGTGGCCAGGTTGTAGGCGAAGCTGGCGACCGTCAGAGCGGCGCCGAGCGCGAGGAGGACGACGGCCGATCGCCTCAGGAAACGGCGCACGCGACGAACCCCCCGCGGGCGGCCCGGGTCGGGACTAGCGACCTCCAGCTCAGCCGGTTCCTGACCCACCGCCTCCAGCTCGGCCGCTCCCAAGCCAGCTGCACGCGGCTCGAAGGGTTCCGGCTCAAGGGAGTCAGGTCCGGCAGGCAGCACTCTCGGATTCTGGCACGAGCGACCGGCGGGACTTCCCAGCACGCGAGCTCGCATGGACAGCTGGTCGTGGCAAGTAGGCGCCAAGCGAACGGGTACAACGTCCTGAAACCGCCAGCACACGCAAGCGGCCAGAGCGAGTCCGCAAGCCCGGGCACGTCCCTGACCAGCGGCTCAGTACGCCGGTTGCGCCGGAGGTAAGGGGGACCAAGCACATGACGACTTATGTTTCTTTGATCAACTGGACCGAGCAGGGCATAAGAGACTTCCGTGACACAACGCATCGTGCTGCGGATTTCGCCAAGCTCGTCGAGAGTTCCGGGGGAAGCGTCAAGGAAATGCTCTGGACCGTAGGCGAGTACGACATCGTCTGCACGGTCGAGTTTCCTGACGACGAGACGGGAGTCGCCACCCTTCTCCAAGTCGGTGCGCTCGGTAACGTGCGCACGAAGACGATGCGGGCCTTCGACGCCGACGAGATGGCGGAAATCATCGCGCACACATAGCGCGAGGCCATGATCATGGTGAGTTCGATACCGAACTCCGCGTCGAACTCACCGTGATCATGAACCAACATCTGCCGCCCTTCGGCGAGCCCGCCTGGACAATGGGCGGCGCCGCGTCGGGTAGCCGCCGCACGGGCTAACGGTCGCCGGTCAGCCCGTGCCGATGCGCGTATCCGACGGCCTGGGCCCGGTCGCGGCTGCCCGTCTTCGCGAAGATGTGGTTGACGTGCGTCTTCACCGTGGACTCGGAAACGAACAGCCGCCTGGCGATTTCGGGGTTCGTGCACCCCTGCGCGATGAGGTCGAGCACCTCGGCCTCCCGCTCGGTGAGCCCGTCGGGAAGCGACGCAGGCCTGGTCGGCCTGCTGCGGGCGGCCTGAACCAGGGCGGCCTGCACCGCGTGGTCAAGCACCGCGTGCCCGGATACGGCCGCCTCGATCGCGCGCCTGATGTCGTCCCGGCCGGCCTCCTTGGTGAGGTAGCCGACCGCGCCAGCACCGAGGGCCGCCAGCACGGAGTCGTCATCGGCGTATGTGGTGAGCACCACCACCTTTATCCCTGGCAACTGCTGGCTGATCGCCGCGGTCGCGGCGACCCCGTCCAGCTCCGGCATTCTCAGGTCCATCAGCACGACGTCGGGCCGGTGCTCGACGGTCAAGGCGACGGCCTCGGCGCCGTCCGCGGCGATGGCCACGACCTCGATGCCGAGACTGGACAGGATCGTCGCCAGGCCCTCGCGCACCACGCGCTGGTCGTCGGCGATGAGTACGCGCAGTGCTGGTTCCGGAGCGCTCATGCGGGCAGCCTGGCCTCGACCCGCCAGCCGTCGCCACGCGGCCCAGCGGTGACACTGCCGCCCAGCAGCCGGACTCGCTCGCGGATCCCGTCGAGCCCGTAGCCAGCCCCGGTCGCGGCAAGCGCGCCGGTGTCGCCAGTCCCCACGCCGTTCTCGACTAGCAGGCTGACCGCTGCGGGTTCATAACCGAGCCGCACGTCGACCCGCGCACCCGGGGCATGCTTGGTCACGTTGGTCAGCGACTCCTGTGCGACCCGGTACAGCGCGATGGCGGTTTCGGGTGCCAGCTCCCGAGAGTCGCCGAGGATGGCCAGCCGTGCGCCGCGGAGCTCGCAGAGCTTCTCGAGCTGCGCTCGGAACGGGAGCGCGTCGTCGCGCAGGGCGCGGACCGCTCGGCTGGCCTCGGCGAGACCATCGGTGGCGAGCGATTTGGTCTGACGCAGCCCTGCCCGCAGCCGCTCATCGCTCACCGCTCCGCCGTCTAGCTGCGCGTCGATCGCCTCAAGCTGGACCGACAGCGCGCCGAGCGTATGCGCGAGCACATCGTGTATCTCGCGGGCCAGCCGGTTTCGCTCGGCCAGCACCTCCGCTCTGGCATGTTCAAGCTCGGCGCGTTCGTGCTCGATGGCCAGCCGCATCTCCTGCTTGGTGCGCTCGGCGGCGTCCCGTCGGCCCGCGCCAACGACGAGCCCGGCCAGTGCAGCAGCAACCCCGCCCAGCACCCGGCTGCCTGGGTGGCCGGCGGCCAGGGTGGCGATGGCGAGAGCGGCGGGCCCGACCGCAGATATGGCAAGCGCCACGGCGAACTCGAAGCTGGATCCCGCGCCGATCGCCGCCGATCCCACGACGGCCAGGCCCAACGGCGCGTAGATCGAGAGGACGCCGCCGGCCGCCCCGATCCAGCAGAAGATCGCAATCTTGCGGGCACGTGCCGCGTCCTGCGCGATCGTCCAGGCCAGCCAGGCCGGCACGATCGCCGCCACCAGGATCCAGACCACCAGGTGGTGGCCGGTCAGGCCCGGTGTCACCTCGCTGGCGATCGCCCAGAGCAGCAACCCCAGCCCGACAAGCCGGATCGCAACCGTGACCGGCAGCCATGCCGGCCACCGGCCACGGTAGAACTTGACCGCCACGTTCGGTCAGGATAGCTCGGCAGGAACCGGCGCGGGAGCCGCGGCGGCCGGGCGGAGCCGGACCAGCGCGCTGTACTTGGCGGCCAGGATGGCGCTTCGGCTCACCACCTCGACCAGGGCCATCAGGATCAGGCAGGCGACCCAGGCCTGGGCAGACGTGATGTGGTGCGCGATGCTGAACCGCCCGATCGACCGGCCGCCGCCGTGCGTGGCGTACAGGGCGAAGGCCATCCGGGCTCCGACCCCTGCCACCCACAGGACTGCCGCCACCGCTCCGGCCTTGGCCACCGGAGCGCCGTCGGCCCTGCGGTAGACGGCGGTGGCCAGCCCGCACCCGCCGCCCAGCAGCAGCCCGGCAGCCGCGCCAGCCAGCGCGAGCATCAGGTCGTTGCCCGCAGTGGGCACGCCATGCAAGTAGGTCATCGCCGCGACAGCGACGATTACCAGCGGCAGGGCCAGGTTCCTGACAGTGATGCGCCGACCCCGGATCTGGAGAATGACGAGCGCCACGAGCGCTCCGTTGAGCAGGTAATCGCTGATTGACATGGCCTCAGTCTCGGCGGACGGGCTGGTCCGGCGCGTCCGCCAGGGGGTGGAGCCCGGGTTGATCCTTCTCCACCCTGACCGCTAAGCACGACGCACGATCCGCGGCTGCGCATCACCCGGTTCACGGGCGTGGCGGGTAGCTTCGGCCTCCAACCGGGCGAACTCGCGGGAGCAGAGTGCTCTAGGGGCCGAGCGGCAACGTCCGCAAAGATGAGCACTCGTTGCTCATGCGCGGGTTTTCGGCGATAGGAGATCGTCGCTATCGCAGAACTCATGAAGGAGACCCGCTATGACCACCATTACCCTGCCCGACGCCGCCGCCGCCGAAGCAGCAGCGCCGAGCATCTACGACGCCATTGGCGGACGAGGCGCGCTGAGGGCCGCAGTCGATGGCCTCTTCGGCCGGCTGCTGGCCGATCCCGAGCTCGGGCCGTTGTTCCCCCGAGGCGTTGGCGATGTGCACCGCGGTTATGTCGTCACGATGCTCGGTGAAGCGCTCGGCGGCCCTGAGCGCTACCGCGGTCCTGATCTGGTCGGGGCCCATCGCGGCCTGGGCATCAGCGACGCTCACTTCGACCGGACCGCGGCACACCTCGACGCGACCCTGGACGAGCTGGGCGTGCCGCGCGACCTGACCGATCGGATCATCGCGATTGTGGCGACCCTACGGCCTGCGGTCGTGAGCGCCTAACGCATGAAAGCCGCCGCAATTTCGTAATTGGCGGTGTTGCCTATCCCGGCCGGGCTGACATGCTTGATGCCGTGGCAGTCGCGATTCAGCGGTGGCCTATCGTCGGCCGTCGGTCGGAGCTTGACGTTTTCGAACGAGCTCTGGGCGCGGACGGCTGCGCGGGCCTCATGATCGCAGGCCCGGCCGGAGTAGGGAAGACCCGGCTGGCCGACGAATGCCGGGAATGGGCGGCGGCTGGCGACCATCCGACCGAACGGGTGGTCGGCAGTCGCACCACCGCCGTGCTGCCGTTGGGCGCCGTAGCCGGCCTGCTGGCCGCCGGACTCGGCCGGCTGGACGCCGACGGCCAGCTGAACACGGTGACGCTCTTCGAGGAAACCCGGCGTGCCCTGCGGGAGCGCCACCAGGGCCGGCGGCTGATCACGGTCGCCGACGACATGTGGCTACTCGATACCGCCTCCGTCGCCCTCCTCGGCTACCTGGCCGACCGGGCGGCGATTTTCTTGATCGGTACCGTGCGCACCGGCGAGCCGGTGCCGGACCTGCTCACTGGGCTGTGGCGGGACGGGCGGCTGGAGCGGGTCGATCTGCAGGATCTCAACGCCACCCAACTCGACACGCTCTTGCACCTGGCGCTAGGCGGGCCGATGGAGGCAGGCGCACAGCAAGAGATCTGGAACATCACCCGGGGCAACCCGCTCTACGTGCACGAGCTCGTCCTGGGTGGTCTGGAATCGAGGGCGCTGGTCGAGCGGTCAGGCGTGTGGCATCTGGAAGACCGGCTGCCGAGCACAAGCCGATTGCGTGACCTGGTCGAGCAGCGGATCGTCGGCCTGACCGCCGAGGCCCGGTCGGTTGTCGAGCTCCTCGCGCTGTGCCAGCCGCTCGAACTGGATTACCTCGAGACGGCCGTCTCGATCGAGGTGCTCGAATCGCTGGAACGCGCGGGGCTCATCACCGTCGCCGTCGCCGACGGGACGGTGAGCCTGGCACACCCGCTGCATGGCGAGGTCGTCAGGGCCGCGCTGCCTAAGTTGCGCGCGCGGACGATCTGGCTGGCCGAGGCGGAGCGGCTCGAGGCGCTTGACCAATCGCCTGGTCCGGCGGCGCTGCGGATCGCGGTATGGCGCCTCGATGCGGGAGGCAGGCCCGAGCCCGCCATCTTGCTACACGGCGCTCACCTGGCCCGGTACGCGCACGACTTCCGGCTCGTCCGGCGCCTGATCAGCGCCGTGCCCGACGAGCAGCTGGACGCGATAGGGGCGTTGCTGCTTGGCGAAGCGCTGTACGAGCTCGGCGACTTCGACGCATCCGAGCAGATCCTCGCCCGCGGGCAGGAGCTTCCGTGCGGCGAGAGTGTCGCGCTCCGGCTTGCGGTCACCCGGGCCAAGAACGCCCACTGGGGCCTGTGCCAGCCCGACATGGCGCTCAAGATCAACAACGATGCACGGGCGGTCGTCACCTCCGAACCGCTTGCCGAGGAGATCGAGGCCGACGAGGCCGCCATCCTGACGTTTTCCGGCGAGCCGGAACAGGCTCTGGAGGTACTTGACCGGATCGCCGGCAGCGGCCAGCGGACAGGGGTGGTGCGTGCCATTTCCGAGGCGGTAGCCCTGGCGGCGACCGGACGGACGGCACGCGCGATCGCCGTCGCGGAAGCCGGCTTCGCCAACCACATGGAGCTCGGTGACGAGCTCGCCATCGCGCATCCGGCGACCCATGTCATCAATCAGGTATTCGCCCTGACCGAGGCGGGCCGGTTGTCCGAGGCCGAGCAGCTGGCCAGGGCCGGAGCGGAGATCGTCGCCGCCAATCGGGTGCCGATCGCTCAGATCTGGTTCGCGGCGAACCTCGGGCGAGTAGTGACCTTGCAGGGCCGCATCGCGACCGCGCGACGCTACTATGCCGAGGCGGCCGGGCTGGCCGAGGCCAACCACTTCGCCGGGCCGAGGCGCCTGGCCCTGTCCGGCCTTGCGCTCACCCAGGCGATGCTCGGCGACGCGGAGGCTGCCGAGCAGGCCCTGCGAGAGCGCGTCGCCGTGCCTGATTTCGGCTTCCTCAGACCGGAGCAGCAGCTTGCCGACGCATGGACGGCGGTGGCGACCCGGCAGCCGGGCAAGGCCGCGGAGCTGTTCCTGGACGCTGCCGCCCAGGCCCGCGCGTCCGGCCACCGGACCAGCGAGTCCTGGCTTCTCCATGACCTGATGCGGACGAGCACACACGACGAATCCGGCCGGCTGCTTGAGCTGGCCGATACCTGCGACTCACCGCTGGTCGCCGCACGCGCCCGGCACGCGGCGGCCATCAGGGCTCGCGATGCCGGGGCACTCAGCCGGGCGGCCGACGAGTTCGAAGCGCTCGGCGCGAAGCTGCTCGCGGCCGAGGCGGCGGCGGGCGCCGCGGAGGCGTACACCCGCGCCGGTGACCAGCGCGCGGCAACGGCCGCGCGGCGCCGGTCCAGCGCGCTCGCCGCCGAGTGCGAGGGTGCATCCACGCCGCGCCTGGCTCTGCCCGCAGGGGCAGTCCCGCTCTCCGGGCGCGAGCGCGAGATAGCGCGGCTCGCCGCCGAGGGCGTAGCCAGCAAGGACATCGCGGAGCGCTTGTACCTTTCGGTGCGGACGGTCAACAATCACTTGCAGCACGTCTACACCAAGCTCGGTGTCACCAGCCGCGCCGACTTGGCCCGAGCCTTGGAGAATGACTCGTGACGCCCGAGCAGATCACCCTGGTGCAGTCGTCGTTCAAGCGCCTGGAGCCGCAGTTGCCGGCGCTGGCGACGAGATTCTACGAGGAGCTGTTCGGCCGCGATCCCGACCTGCGCCAGCTGTTCACCACCGACATGGCGCTGCAGAAGGTCAGGTTCACCGAGAAGCTCACGGAGATCGTCTGGGCAATCCCTCGCCTCGGCGAATTGCTGGCCCACACCCGGGCGCTTGGCGCCCGGCACGTCGGCTATGGCGTGCGAGTCTCTGATTATCGAACCGTCGGGGAAGCGCTTCTCGCGGCCCTTGCGGCCGTCCTCGGCGACGACTTCGACGCGCAAACCCGTGAAGCCTGGGCCATCGCGTACAACCTGGTCGCCGAGTCAATGCTCGATGGCGCTGCGTCCGTTCGGCCAATCAGAGCCTGACGCGCGCTGGGGAAAGCCGGCAATTGCCGCCATTTAATTGAGCACTGGTTGCTCACGTCCTCACCGGGCCGGCGGATTTACAACTGTGCGTGAGCGGCCCGCCAGCGGCCAGCGACACAGGAGGACTTTCCATGAAGCTACTATCACCGGCGCGCCTGATGAGCCTACGGGCTCTCCGGGTGGGCGTGCTTGCGGTGGTGCTCACTGGCGCCGCCGCCGCCACCAGTGCCGCCCCGGCACTGGCGGCAGGCCCGGTGGTGAGCTCGTTCACCCCGGGCTCGGGTACCGTCGGCGCCAGCGTCACGATCACTGGCTCCGGGTTCACCGGGGCGACCCGGGTCACGTTCGGTAACGCCGCCGCGACCAGCCAGTTCACCGTCAGCTCGAACACCAAGATCACCGCGACGGTACCCGCCACGGCCTCCACCGGCCACGTCGCGGTAACCAGCCCCGGCGGGACCGCCTCCAGCACGGCCAAGTTCACCGTGACTCCTGGCCTCGCGCTAACGGCGGCCAGCGGGCATCCCGCGGGCACGGTCACCGTGTCCGGGGCGGGCTTCGGGCGTTCCGAGGCGGTGGACATCTACTTCGATTCCACCGACGAGGCCCTGGCCACCACCAATGGCACCGGGAACTTCTCCGGAATCACGATCGCCATACCTGCCTCAGCTGCGCCGGGCAACCACTGGATCTCCGCGGTTGGCCGCCACTCTGCGTTCGCCGCTCAGTCTGCCTATACGGTCAGCACGAACTGGCCGCAGTTCCGGTCCTCGGCAAGGCACAAGGGTGTCAACCCATACGAGAACGTGCTGTCGCCTTCGACGGTCTCCGGGATCGATCAGGACTGGAGCTTCCCGACCGGGGGGTTCGTTGCCTCGTCGCCAGCCGTCGCGAACGGGACAGTTTACGTCGGCTCCGCCGACCACAGCGTGTACGCCCTGAACGCCGTCACCGGCTCCAAACTGTGGAGTTTCGCCACAAACGGCTCCGTCGTCTCGTCGCCTGCGGTCGTCAACGGCGTGGTCTACATCGGGTCCGATGACGGCAGCGTGTACGCCATTAGCGCGGCCACCGGCGCCAAGCTGTGGAGCTTCGCCACCGGCAACCACATAACCTCACCGCCCGCTGTCGTCAACGGCGTTGTCTACATCGGTTCCCAAGACAACAGCTTGTACGCCCTGAACGCGGCCACCGGCGCCAAGTTGTGGAGCTTCGTGACCGGGAGCCTCATCAGTTCAGCGCCAGCGGTGGCCAACGGCGTCGTGTACGTCGGCTCCGCTGACGATAGCGTCTACGCCCTCAACGCGGCCACCGGCGCCAAGCTGTGGAGCTTCGCCCAGAGTGGCTTCGTCACGTCGTCGCCAGCGGTGGCCAACGGGATCGTGTACGTCGGTTCCGGCGACGGAAGCGTGTACGCGCTGAACGCCGTCACCGGTGCAAAGCTGTGGAGCTTCGCGACAGGCAGCGCGGTCGAGTCGTCGCCGGCCGTGGCGAACGGGGTCGTCTACATCGGATCCGATGACGCCAGCGTGTACGCCCTCAACGCCAGCACCGGCACGAAACTGTGGAGCTTCGCCACAGGCGGCTCGGTGTTCTCGGCCCCCGCGGTGGCCAATGGCGTCCTCTATGTCGGCTCCTCTGATCACTTCGTGTACGCCCTCAACACGGCCAATGGTGCCGAGCTGTGGAGCTTCGCCACTGGGAGTAACGTCTTGTCGTCGCCTGCGGTCGTGAACGGGGTCGTGTACGTGGGCTCCGCTGACGGCAACGTGTACGCCTTCGACCTAGCAGGCGGAGCGGCGGCGGCCGCCCGGCCAGTCATCGGCAAGCTGCGCCCCGACTACTCGCTCCGGGCGCAACGCGCCGCGTGATCAAGCTGACTGACCACGCGCGGGGCCGGGCGCTCGCTAAGCGCCCGGCCCCGTGATTGCCTGCGAGTCGGTGGCCAGCGGAGACGAGCGGTCCCGGCGGATCACGGCGAGCAGTTCCTCGTATGGCCCGATCAGGTAGGCCTCGTCAGCGGGCTCGAAGCGGGTGCCGCGCCGCGGCGGGTGCTCCAGATGCTCGGGGTTGGCCGCCCTCCTGATCGCCAGCACGCGGGTCCTGGCGGCGAGGTCGCGCATGGCCAGCCCGTGCAGCCCGCCTTCCGGCGTGACCGTCAGCCTGGCGACCAGCAGCGGCACGTCGCCCGCGTAGAACGTCCGCAGCACTTCAAGGCCGAGCGCCGCGCCCACGAACCACGGTGCGGCCAGTGCAGCCGTCGAGCCAACGAACGAGAACCCGAAGCTCTCCCGGACCGAGCCGGCCAGCTGCGGGTCGAAGGTCCGCAGCACGACGGGCGTCGTATCCCTGCTCTCGCCGAGCTGGTCGCGCACGGCCAGGCCGGTCTCCAGGTTGGCGAGGTCGTCGCTGGTCAGCACGGCCACGGCGGAGGCGCTGGCCAGGCTGACCGACTCCAGCGTCTGCGGCAGCGTGGCATCGGCGATGACGACCGGCACGCCCATGGCCCGGGCCTGCCCCAGGTGCCGGTTGCGCTCATCCTTGTCCACCACCACGATGTCGCTGCCCGCCGCGTCCAGCAGCCGGACGACCTGCATGCCGACCGAGCCGAGGCCGATGACGATGACATGCTCGCGTAGTCCGGTGATGCGCTGCTGCCCGAGCGATTCGGAGATGCGCCGGCTGACGATGACATTGGTGACCATCGCGAAGAAGACCGCGACGAACAGCGCGCCCGCGAGCATCAGGCCGGTCGCTCCGGCTACCAGCCAGGCGGGCTCGCCGCGGAACGAGTTGTCGCCATAGCCGACGGTGGTCACCGTCTCAACGGTGAAGTAAGCGGCGTCGATCACCGAGAGACGGTGTCCGCCGCCAAGCTGATAGCTAAGGTGCAGCACCACCGTCGAGGCGACAATCACCGCGAACAGCGCCGCCAGGACGGACACCAGCCGCCGGTCGGCGGCGTGCAGCAGCGAGATCGCCAGGTTCTTCAGATTCCTCGCCGCGCGGGCGGCGAGAGCCGGAACAGAGCCCGCCGGCCGGTCGGCCAGGAGGCCCAGCCCGGCGGCGTCAAGGTTCTCCGGCGTGCCGATCAGCGTCACCTCGTCGCCTGGCGCCACCTCATGGTCGCGGCCCGGGCAGATCACGGCGTCCCCGCCAGCGGACGGCAGGATCGCGACGGGAGCGAGCTCACCGTACAGCTCTCGCAGGCTGGCCGCTTTCGGCACGGCTGTCCGCACGGACACGAAACGCTCGCCGTCCAGGTTGATGTCTCGAGCGCCTGTCCGCAGGCAGGCTTCGACGAACGACGGCGCTCCCAGCCCTGCCCGGTCCAGTACCGCGATGTCGAGCTGAGCCAGCGCCCGTCCGACGGCAGGATTCGTGAGCTGTACCACGACTCGCACGTCGGGGCGGAGCTCACGGGCCAGCAGAGCGGCTCCGAGCGTGTCGAGATCCTGTTCCTCCGCGCAGATCACCGCCGCCGCGCCGGCCAGCCCTGCCGCCTTGAGCGTCTCCGCGGCCCGGGAGCTGCCGGCCAGATGGGGCACCCCCCAGGCGCCGAGGCTCCGAGCAAGGCGGACGTCCGGGTTGTCGTCGACGACCACGGCGGGAACGCCGGACAGGCTGAGCTGCTCCACGATACGCAGCCCGAGCCCGGGCAGCCCGCACACGATCACATGCCCGCGCCAGTCGGCGTACGGATGTTGCTGCCCCGCGCCGGAACCGTCGCCGCTCCGGTGGATAGGGTCGCGCGCGGACATGACCCGAGGTTAAGTCAGCGACATCGGCTGAGCCGCCACTTACGGCTATCCCGGGAATATTTTGATTGCGCTCCCGCGTTGCCTGACGTACCCTGTTATCAGAAGTAATGACGCTCGGAAGGAAACTCATTGTCCACCTGGTCACTCGGTAGCAGAGCAATCGAAGCGCGGGATGACCGCGTCGGTTGCTTGCAGTCGATGCTGCCCGGGAACGGGGCGAGGGTGCCAACGTAGGCCGCCAGCCAGCGGATACGCAGGCACCGCCCCCAGGAGCACCTGGCGGGCGGTTTTCTTTTCCGCGTTCACAACGACATAGGGATCAGCCAACGGATAGGCGGGCCGGCTCCAACCCGGCCATAATGCGGGTTCGACTCCTGCGGTCCCTGCGCGGCACCACCATGATGGTGAATGTGCTTGAACATTGCTAATTGCACAGCGGGAAACGTCAGTGCGGCCATTCGCCAGGCCGCACATCCAGCGCGGGCAGTGTCGATGACCGCCCGCGCCATCCGGCGCCCCGGCCGGCCATGCATCGTCCCCAGCGGGGGACGCCGGGCCGGGGCGCCGGAGCCTGGGGATGACAGCTAAGGGAGCGGGCGCGCCCTGCAAGCGTTGCCGTAGTCGGTTCGATTCCGACCTTCTCCACGACTGGGGTGTGGCGTAGTGGCAGCGCACCTGGCCTGGGACCAGGCAGCGGGAGTTCGATTCTCCCCACCCCGACCACATGGCTCTCTAGCTGAGATGGATTAGCGGTCGGCCGAAACCCGGCAGAGGCAGGCTCGATACCTGCGGGAGCTACCGGAACCACATGCCGCGCTAGCACATCGGCTAGTGCACCTGCCTTCCAAGCAGAAGAGCGGGGTTCGATTCCCCGGCGCGGCTCGTAGCGGAATGTGGCGCGTCGCTAGCTCAACTGGCAAGAGCGGCCGGCTCTTAACCGGCACGATCCCCGTTCGATCCGGGGGCGGCGTACGCGGGCGTGGCGCAACTGGCAGACGCCGCGAGCTCAAACCTCGTGCGGTGCGGGTTCGACTCCCGCCGCCCGTACGTGATGGGGAATGGCGCAATTGGCAGCGCGCTTGGTCCTGACCCAAGAGGTTCCTGGTTCGAGCCCAGGTTCCCCAGCTCATGCCTTCGTAGCTCACCTGGCAAGAGCGGCCGCCTCGTAAGCGGCAGGCAGGCGGTTCGAGGCCGCCCGAAGGCTCCCTCGTGCTCGTACTCCAACCGGCAGAGAGGCCGGCCCGAGATGCCGGATGTTGCGGGTTCGACTCCCGCCGAGCGCACGCCAGCGACGCCTTCTTAGCTCAGTCGGCAGAGCACGTCCTTGGTAAGGACGAGGCCGGCGGTTCAATCCCGCCAGGAGGCTCCACGCGACCGTAGTGTCCAGCGGTTAGCACGCGACCTTGCCGAGGTCGTAGCACCGGTTCGAATCCGGTCGGTCGTTCTTGACGGCGCTCTAGGCCAACGGGAGAGCCAGCGCGTTCAGAGCGCGTTGTGATCTGGGTTCGAGTCCCAGGGGCGCTACGCATGGAGAGCGAACCGATCGGGGATCGGGCCTCGCTGCTAACGAGTGCGCGCCGTTCGTGCGTGACGTTCGAGTCGTCCGCTCTCCGCACGACCTGGATGCGCAATCCGACTGGCGACGGAACCGGCTTCGAAACCCGGCGAGCCTCACGGCCTTGCAGGTTCGACTCCTGCCGTATCCGCCCGAGGGCAACTACCCAACCGGTGACGGGGTCCGCCTGATGAGCGGATAGCTGCCGCGTTCGACTCGCGGGTTGCCTACCATGCCGCTCGCGCCCGACTGGCCGGGTACCTGCCTTTTAAGCAGGCGTGAAGGGGTTCGAGTCCTCTGGGCGGCACGCTCCGTTGGAGGAACGGGACAACTCACCTGGCCCTCAACCAGGAGACTGCCGGTTCGAGCCCGGCACGGAGCACGACAACCGGGCGGAAGGGTCCGTCTCAACGGTCAGTCGGCCAATGGCGCAGTGGGCAAAGTTGGTGAAGGCCACCGGCCTTTCAAGCCGGGGATTGCGGGTTCGACTCCCGCCTGCGCTGCTGCGGGGTAGCCAAGCTGGTAAGGCGCCGGCCTCATAAGCCGGAGATTGCGCGGGTTCGAGTCCCGTCCCCGCTACCCATGATCCCTACCTTCTGGCGTCGTCCAACTGGCAGGACGCTGCCCTGTTACGGCAGTGCTAAGGGTTCGAATCCCTTCGCCAGAGCTCGATGGTGGCGTAACTCAGCTGGTCAGAGTGCCGGACTGTCGATCCGGAAGCCACGGGTTCGAATCCCGTCGTCACCGCCACGAGCCGACAAGTCGGGCTCAGTCAAGCTCCCGTAGCGCAACGGAAAGAGCGCCTGGCTACGAACCAGGAGGCAGCAGGTTCGACTCCTGCCGGGAGTGCGCAGCGATCAGTAGCTCAGCGGCAGAGCTCCGGTTCCACACACCGGGACGCGCAGGTTCGAGTCCTGCCTGATCGACTGAGGATGAGGCCGAAGGGTCGAAGCACCGGGTCGTGATCCCGGTCCAAGCTGGGTTCGAGTCCCGCCATCCTCCCGATCCGTGAGTTGAGCAGGTGGTGAGCTCAGCGCCCCGTAAAGGCGTAGCTGCGGCGTGGTGGTTCGATTCCACTCTCACGGACGCATGTCCTCGTAGCCCAGTGGAGTAGAGCGTCGGGTTCCGAACCCGAAGGACGCAGGTTCGAGTCCTGCCGGGGACGCGGTGGCCGCATGTCCGAGAGGTTAGGTATCCGCCTGCAAAGCGGATCACACCAGTTCAAGTCTGGTTGCGGCCTCTTCAATGGCTCGTAGCTCAACGGACAGAGCGCCGACCTCCTAAGTCGCGACATGCCGGTTCGAGTCCGGCCGAGCCAGCCAGTGACGTTTCCTGCTGTGAACCTCGGCGCCCGGGCCACGCGCCGGCGCGGGTCGACGACGGCCGGTTATCGGCATGACAGGTTCGAATCCTGACCCGCCCCTCATCCGGGGCGGAACCCGGCGGTCACCCCCACATCCGCGCCGCCACCGGCCCCGGAGCTCCGAGGTGACCGACCAGACGGCGGGCGCGGGTCGAGGTCAGCCGGTTATCGCCTTGGAAGCGGAAGGTTGCGAGGTTCAAGTCCTCACCGCTGGCCTGAGGGTCGGCGTAGCTCAACGGCAGAGCGTCTCTATACCCGGCAGGCGAGCCCATATCCGTGCCGCCCTGGTCGGGACGCTCCCATATCCGCCCCTGCGGGCTGGTCGAATGAAGAAGATGAGGTAAGCCCATGCGCGATCCCCTGGCATCCGTCTCCGCCCGTGCCACGCCGCAGACGCGGCCGATCCCGGGCCGTACCGATCAGGTACGCAACGCCGCTGGCGGCTACGTGTTCGCCAAGGACGACTGGACCAGGCTGGAGGACTTCCTGATCCTGGGAACGACCGGCGGCACCTACTACACCGACGCGGAGGCGCTCACCGCGGCCAACGCCGATGTTCTGTTCGCGGCGATCGCCGCCGACGGACCGCGCGTCGTGCAGCTCATCACCGGGATCGCCACCGCGCGGCCGGCGCGGGCGCCCAAGCCCCGGCCGTATCTCTTCGCGCTGGCCGCGGCGACCGCTCAGGGCGACCCAGCGACCGTGCAGGCCGTGAAGCACGCCTTCCCGGCCGTGGTTCGCACCACCGACCACCTGGCCACGTTCTTCGGCTACTGGAAGAACCTGGCGGGCAAGCAGTCAGCCCGTGGCACCCAGCCGGTGATCGGCCGTGCCATGCGGACCGCGCTGGCCTCGTGGTTCAACGCGGACCAGGACGTCCACGCCGTCGCGCTGCGCGCGCTCAAGGCTCGCCAGCGGGCGACCCCAGCAGGCGAGTCCCTGGCGCTGCGAGACATCATCAGGATCGCCCACCCTGCGGGCCGGACCGAGGCGCACCGCGCGCTCATCGGCTGGCTTGCCGGCAAGGTCAGTGACGACGACACGCGCGCGCGACTGCGCGATGTCGACGACTTCCTTACCGCGCAGGCCGTCTCCACGGCCGACGAGGCCGTCGGCGTGATCAGGCAGCGCAGCGTGCCGTGGGAGTTCCTGCCGTCCGCTGTCCTGGGCTACGCGCAGGTCTGGGACGCCCTGATCGACACTGTCGGCCTGACCGCGCTGATCAGGAACCTTGCCCGGATGACCCGGCTAGGCACGCTTGGCCCGTTCACCGGCGAGGCTACCGGCCGAGTCGTCGCCCGGCTCACGGACGCCAGCGCGCTGGCCGCTGCCAGGATCCATCCGATGGACCTGTACCTGGCGCTGAAGGCGTACCAGTCAGGCATCAGCCGGACCGGCCCGCGCCGCATTGGTCGGCGCCTGCCGGGCGCAGGCTCGCAGGGGCAGGAATGGCAGCCCGTCGGCGCGATCTGCGATGCGCTCGAGACCGCTTACGACCTGTCGTTCCAGGCGGCCACGCCGAGTGGCAAGCGCCTGCTCGTCGCCGTCGATTGCTCCGGTTCGATGGCGGGCGGCTGGATGGTCGTATCCGGGGGTTCGCCGCTCGGAACGCCCTACGAGGTCGCGAACGCAATCGCGGTGCTGTTCGCCCGCATCGAACCGGATCTGCACGTCATCGAGGTGGACACGCAGGTGCACCGGTCCCGAGTCACGCCGCGCGCCAACCTGCGGGAGGTGGCCGGATGGCGGCCGGCCGGCGGCGGCACCGACCTGTCGCTGCCATTCACCTGGGCGCAGCGGAAGAAGCTGGCCGTCGACGGGTTTGTCGTGCTCACCGACAACGAGACGTGGGCCGGCCGTGCCCATCCGAGCCAGGCTCTCCACGCCTACCGGCGCACGGTCAACTCCGACGCCCGCGTCATCGTGGTGAGCATGACCGCGGTCGGCTACACCATCGCCGATCCCAAGGACGACGGCGTGCTGAACGTAGCCGGACTGGACGCGGCGCTGCCCACCCTGATCACCGGTTACTGACCCTAGGGCTGGTCGGCCTTGTAGCGTCCCCGCCGCGGTTGAGCGCGCCCGACCGGATTTGGGGCTAGGCAGGGTGAGCGTCACGGACAATGTCTTCGATGGACATCACCAGGCGACGTGAGCTTGCCAGTCGGCTGCTGGACGGTTATGTGCATGGCCCGGCGGCGGCGACGGAGGCCACCGCGCGGGCGCTGGCGAAGGCAGCCGCCGCCCGGGCCGTTGTGCTTGTGGAGGGCATCAGCGACCAGATCGCCGTCGAGACGCTGGCCGCTCGCCGTGGCCGGGACCTGAGTGCGGACCACGTGGTGGTCGTGCCGACCGGCGGTGTGCACGGGATTACGCGCTACCTGGCGCAGTTTGGTCCGGCTGGCGCTGGCTTGAGATTGGCGGGGCTGTGCGACGTCGGCGAGGAGGACGTCGTGCGGCGAGGCCTGGCCAGCGCCGGTATTGGCGCGCCCCGAACTCGCGCCGACATGGGCGCGCTGGGCTTCTACGTGTGCGTCGAGGATCTGGAGGACGAGCTGATCCGCGCGATCGGCACCGCCCGGGTTGAGGAGCTCGTCGACTCGCAGGGAGATCGCGGCTCGTTCCGAAGCTTGCAGCGGCAGCCCGAGTGGCGCGGTCAGCCCGCCGAGGCGCAGCTGCGGCGGTTCCTGGGCAGCGGCGCCAGGCGCAAGCTCCGCTACGCGCGCCTGCTCGCCGGAGCGCTTGATCTGGACCGGCTGCCGGATCCTCTCGACGGGTTGCTCGCCCGGGGCATGAACCCTGGGTGACCGCGGTTTGGCCGCACTACGTTGCCCGCCGTGCAGACCTGACCGTCCGCGGCGGCCCAAGCAGCCAGTCGACGTCGACTTCCTCGCCGCCGACGTTGGCGGTATCCCAGGCCTGGCTCCACACGAGCGTGTGCAGGAGCTCCCCGGACATGCTCTCCAGGTGGGCCCGCAGCGTCGCGTCGTCCGGCAGGCCGCCGATGCGCGGCTCCAGCCGTCGCCGGGTCTGGATCAAACGCTCCATGAGCGCGCTGAAGTCGGCCTGCTGATCGAACGCACCAGCCTGGCCCTCGGTAATCCCCTGCGCGATAAGGTCCTTGATCGCTACCGGAGTGCCCGCATCGTCCGTGGTCACCATCTGCCGCCAGGCCCGGGTCTTGTGCCGGTATTGCAGCATCGACATCACGGCCTCGTGACGAATGAAATCCGCATCCCGCAGGGCCGTTGCGCGCCTGGGCATTGCCAGGGCCCTGGCTAGCGAGATGGCCGACGCCAGCCCGCTGTTGAGCCCGCGGCCGGGCCAGAAGTGGATCGCGTTCGCCGCATCGCCGAGCAGGAACCCGAACGTGCCGGGCGCCGTCGGGGTCTTGGGGAACAGCTGGGCGGTGAAACGCGGCCGCTGCACCATGTCGAGCCGGAAGCCCGTCACCGCGGTCAAGTTCTCCGGCGGGATGCCAAACAAGCGCAGGCCTTCTTCTACCCGCGTCCAGAAGGCCGATCCCTTCAGCAAGGCTGGCAGGAACAGCGCGTGATGCATGGCGCAGTGGAACTCACCGCTTGAGCGCAGCTCCATCAGGCACGGCTGGGCCTGAATGCACTCCGTGAACAGTTGCTTGACCGGGTCGATGCCCACCGTCTCCCTGGCTTCCTGATCGGTCAGCCTCATGTTCAGGAAGCCTTCGCCGCGCAGCGAGTTCAGCAGGAAGCGATTCTGGACCACGGTCAGCAAGACGGCCATGGGATCGGTGAGCTCGGATTTCACCCGCAAGCCCAAGACCATGTCTTGCACCTGCTTGCCGTCCAGCCCGTACAGCGTCGAATCCGCAGCCCCGAACTTGTCGGAGAAGTAGTCCAGCGTGCGCGAGCGGCCGCCCTCGCAGATCGCGAGCACATCCTGCGCCGCGAGGTCGGCTTGGGCTGAGGCGGCGTCGAAGGGCTCGGGAACGAGCTCGATGCGCTCTGGCTTGTCGTTGGCTATGGCCAGCAGCTGATCTTCCACGTATGCGATCCGGACGTTGCGCGGCCCAAGATCCTCGATCGAGTCCGGGCCCTTTGGCCACATCTCGGTGTAGATGCCCGGGACAAAGAGCCGCTCCTGCACGTCGAGCGGGAGCTTCAGGAATTGCCTGCTCTGAATGGTCACGACCTGCTGGCGGCGGACATTGCCATCCTCGGGACCTTTCCAGATGATTTTCTCCCCATCTTTCATCCATCGGCTGTCGCAGATCCTGATCGCCACCCGCGATCCCATCAGGTCCTCTAGGAGCAAAGCGAAGGCCAGGCCGACTGGCCCGCCGCCAGTGATGGTTACCCGCAATGCCCGTGTCGGCGCATTCGCCGCGGCGCGCTCACCCGGCGGCCTAGCCCGCTCGATGGTGCTGCGCGCATCCTGAATATCGAAGCGGAAGCGTTCATCCCCGATCGTGATCTCGTCGCCGGACTTGAGTGGATGGACCGTGACGGAGACTCCGTTGACCCACGTGCCGTTCGTGCTGCCCCGGTCGTAAAGAACATAACCGCTAGCTTCGTGGCGTACTTCGGCATGCAGGCGCGAAGCTGACGGCGTGGCGAGGACGATGTCGTTTTCATCCCCGCGACCGAAAGTAATGGGCCGACTACTGATCGCAAACCGCCTGCCGGTCAGGCGACCTTCCACCCCAACAACTGCGGCCGTCATCGCATCGACTCCCGCCCCACCCCGGCATAAGCCGCTGAAAGCCGTACCTCGACACCCTTTCGGCTTCGGCCGCCGGCTCCGACCGCACCAGGGTACAGTCCACGCAGGCGCAAGTCTATAATATTGGGGCAAATCTAGAGAATTGAAATTCGGAATTCCGTACCAGCTTTCCGGAGCCGTAATGGGAAGTCATTATCATTCGGCCGACCTTAGCTGTCTGGAGAGACATCGTGACCGAACGCATCAGTCATGACCTCGTGATCGTGGGCGCCGGCAGCGGGAACATGCTGCCCGCAAAAGAGCTGGCGCAGTGGCGGATAGCCGTCGTGGAGAGCGACCGGTTTGGCGGCACGTGCCTGAACCGCGGCTGCATCCCATCAAAAATGCTGGTGCACACCGCCGACGTCGCACAGACGGTGCGGCACGCGGACCGGTTCGGGATCCACGCCAAATTGACCGGCGCGGACTGGCCAGCGATTCGGGACCGGGTATTCGGCCGCATCGACCCGCTGCACGAGCGGGCCGTCGCGTACCGCCGGGCTCACGGCAGCGACGTCTTCGTGGGCGAGGCGCGTTTCGTGGCGCCCAGGGTGCTGAGGGTAGGTGATCAGGAGATCCGCGGCGAGCGGTTCGTGCTGGCAACCGGGTCACGCCCGAGCATCCCGCCCATCGACGGCCTGGCCGAGGTGCCCTACCTCACCTCGGACACAGTGATGCGGCTCGACCGGCTGCCACGGTCGATGATCGTGCTCGGCGGCGGGTACATCGCCGCGGAGATGAGTCACATATTCGGGTCCCTCGGTACCCGGGTCACGATCGTCGCGCGAGGAGACCAGTTGCTCTCGCAACACGATGCCGATATCAGAGCGCGCTTCACCGAGCTGTACCGAGAGCGCTTCGACGTGCGCCTGGGCGCGATGGTCGAGCGGGTCACCGCGACCCGCAAGGGGGTTCGGCTGAGCTTCGTCACCGCGTCGGGACATCAGGTCGCCGACGGCGATGTGCTGCTCGTGGCCACCGGGCGGGTGCCCAATAGCGACCGGCTCGACGTCGCTAAGACGGGGATCGCCGTCGACGAACACGGGCACGTGCGCACCGATGACACCTACGCCACGAGCGTGCCTGGCATCTGGGCGCTTGGCGACCTGGCTAATCACTATCAGCTCAAGCACATGGCCAACGCCGAGGCGCGGCTGGTGCGGTACAACCTGCTGCACCCGGACCAGCCGAAGCGGCGAGCCTTCACCGTGGTGCCGTCCGCGGTATTCGCCAGCCCGCAGGTCGCCTCGGTGGGAGCGACCGAGCAGGACTTGCAAGCACAGGGCCGGCCGTATCGCGTCGCCATCCGCCATTACCGAGACTCGGCATATGGCTGGGCGCTGGAGGACACCACCAGCTTCGTGAAGGTGCTTGCCGACCGGGACAGCCGGATGCTGCTCGGCGCCCACATCATCGGGCCCCAGGCGTCTACGCTCGTGCAGCCGCTGATCCAGGCCATGTGCCTGGGCAACACGGTCGACGAGGTAGCCACTGGCGTTCTGTACATCCACCCGGCGCTGACCGAGGCCGTCGAGCAGGCGCTGCTCGACGTGTGACGTGGCGCAGCAGCGTCAGTAATCCAGGTCGATCATGAAGATGCCGGTGATGCGCCCGATGGCGAGCGACCAGCCGATCTGGCAGGCGGCCAGCGGGAATCCTTGGCACGGGATGGTAGCCACACACATCCCACTGCCGGGGTCCCAGATCCGCACCATCTGGTCATCGCCGCCGCTCGCAAGCAGCCGGTCGCCGTGCACAGTGACCGGGCACACCGCGTGGACGGCGCGCCCGTGGCCGCGCAGCACAGCGCGCTGCGTCCCGGCGGCGGGGTCCCAGATCCGCACGGCCGCGCTCTCATCGGCCCACGCGAGCAGGTCCCGACCGTCGACAGCGACCGGGCACATATCCCAGATCGGGCCCTGCTGGCCGCGCAGTGTCGCGCGCTGTTCGCCAGTGGCGGGGTCCCAGATGAGCACCGTCGCGTTTAGGTCGGCGCTAGCGACCATCTCGCGCCCGTCAACAGCGACCGGGCACACGCTCTCCACCGGGTGCTGGTGGCCGTCCAGGGCAGTGCGGTTTCCTGTGGCAAGGTCCCAGAGCAGCACCGTCGCGTCGTGGCAGGCGCCGGCCAGAAAGTCTTGCCCGTGCACGTTGACTGCGCACACGCCCCAGACCATGTCGGGGCAGCGCAAGACAGAGTGCGACTTCCCCGCGCTGTAGTCCCAGATTCGCACCGTGAGGTCCCCGCCGCCGGCGCTCGCGAGCATGTCCCGGCCCTCGACGGTGACTCGGCACAGGTCCGAGATCGGACCTTGGTGGCCGAGCAGGATCGCGCGCTGCTCCCCGGCACCGAGGTCCCAGATCCGCACTGTCCCGTCACTGGCGCCGCTGGCGAGCATGTCCCGCCCGTCCATCCTGACCGCGCAGACCCCCCGAACATAACGCTGGTCGCCGGCCGGCAATGTGTTCGCGGCGTAGTGCGAGGTCACCCAGGTTTCCACAGGTAGGAGCGGCCGTTCGTGTCGCCGGTGGCCAGGTACCGGCCGTCATTGCTGAACGCGAGCGCTCCGATGCCGTCCGATCCGCTGCCGGGGTCGGTCACGAAGCTGACCGGGGCGGCGGCCGTTGCCTGCGCTTGTATCCGCCATAGGTAGGCCCGGCCGTCGCCGTCGGCCAGGGCCAGCATGCCCGGGCCGAACGAGACCCCCCAGACCGGGAAGCCGGCCGGGGGTGCAAGCGGCGTGCTTCGGGAAGTCGCGACGTTCCAGAGATAAGCGCGCCCGTTCTTGTCGGCAGCGGCGAGCAGGTTCCCGTCGGCGCTGAACGCCAGGGCGGTGACCGGGTTGAATGCGCCGCTACCCGGGCTGGCCAGCGAGAAGCTGGCACCCGGTGCGTGCGAACCGGGCTGCCATAGGTAGACATTGCCCGCGTAGTCCCCTGTGGCCAGCATCCCGGTCGCGCTATAAGCCACGGACCATATCCCCTGCCCCGCCGGGTCCGGCAGGCTGCGGGCCAGGGTCGGACCTGCGGCCCGTATGCGCCACAGGTACAAGGTGCCATTGCCGTCGCTGGCGGCCACCGTCGCGCCGCTCGGACTGAACGCCACCGTGTCGACCTCGGTGCCGCCGGGGTCGTGCATGCGTCCGATCAGCTGCCTGGTGGCGACGTTCCACAGCCAGGTGCTCGCGTCGGAGTAGCCGACCGCCAGCTCGGTGCCGTCCGGACTGAACGCGGCCGTGAAGGCCTTCGCCGGCCCCACGAACCGTGTGCGCAAGCGTCCGCTGGCCGCGTCCCATATGTAGGTGACGCCGTTCTTGTCGCTGGTCGCGACCAGCGTCCCGGCTCGATTCCAGCTCACGCCAGAGATGCTCACGGTCGAGGCGCCCGGGTCGAGCGCCGGCCCGGCGAGCACGTAACCCCCGCCGGCCGCCGCTCCCGGCGACCCTGAGCTGTGTGGAGTGTGGCTGGCGGCCCTCCCCGGAACTGTTGCGCCCGCGCCGGGCTGCGACGCCCCCGGATGGTGAGAGGGCGAGCGGGTCAGCGCGATGGCAGCCGCGATGACGCCGCCCGCCACGATAATGGCAACGGCGACCAGCGCAGGCGCGGCGGCCCGGCGCCGCGCTGGCGCGGGCTGTGTCGGCCACGTGCCGGGAACGGGAGGCACGGGCAGCGGCACGGGCGTCGGCGCTGCTGGGGTCCCGGGCGTGGCGACCTCGGTCGGCGGCCCGGAGCGAATGAAAGGCGCCGGGGAATCGGGCGGCGCGCCGCCCAGCGCCGCCCGGAGCGCGACGGCGAAGTCGCCGCACGTCGGGTACCGTTCTGCCGGCGCCTTCGCCAGCGCGCGTGCGAATACCGCGTCGATGCCGGCCGGAAGCTCGGGACGCGACGTGGCCAGCGATGGAGGCCGTTCCGACAACTGCGCGTACAGGACCGCCATCGCTTCGGGGCGCCGGAACGGTGACTGGCCCGACAGCAGCTCGAACGCCGCGCAGGCCAGCGCGTACTGGTCCGTCCGGCCGTCCACCCCCCGGCCCTCGATCTGCTCTGGCGCCATGTACTCCGCCGTGCCGACCACGGTCCCGGCCTCGGTCAGCCCAGTTGCCAGCGAGGTCTTGCTCAGCCCGAAGTCCGACAGGTAGATGTGATCGGGCCTGCCCCCGCCGCCGCCGACGTCCATCAGCATGTTGGCGGGCTTGACATCCCGGTGGACGAGGCCCTTGCGGTGCGCTGCGTCTAGCGCCGACGCCGCCTGGGACACGATCACCGCTGCCCGCTCCGGCTCCAGCGGCCCCGTGCTGCGCAGCAGCGAGTGCACGTCGCCCCCGGGAACCAGGCGCATCGCGATGAACAGCACCCCGCTGGCCTCGCCGGCCTCGAACACCGGCAAGATATGCGGGTCGTCCACCGCCGCCGCGGCCCGCGATTCCCGGATGAACCGCTGCCGGAACGCCTCATCGGCTGCCAGGCCGGTGGCCATGATCTTCAGCGCGACCGTTCTGCCCAGCCGTTCATCATGGGCTCGGAATACCACCGCCATGCCCCCGGCGCCCACTTGCTCCTCCAGCACGTAGCTGGCTACCTGCGAGCCGGCCCGGAATCCCCCCAGCGCCGCCGGTATTTCCTCGATTTCCTCGCTCACTAGTCCTCCGCGACAACACTCGCCCCATGTCGTTGCTGTCCGGATACTCCCATCTCCGTACCTGTCCGGCCAAGAGGACGGTCAGAAAGGCATCAGCCAGCCCGGCCGCGCCGTTGAAAACCGAGCCGTCACGATGGCCTGCGCTGGAGGGCGGCGAAGTCCCACACGGCGTCAAGGAGTTGGCCGGGGGTCTCCAGTTGCGGGAGATGGCCAGTTTTGCTGAGCAGGCGGAACTGGGCGGTCGGGATGGCGGCGGCGTACGCGCGGCCATATTCGGCGTCGCCAATCTGGTCCGCCTCGCCCCAGAGCACAAGCGTGGGCACCGTGATGTCGGTCAGGCGACGGGCGAGCCCGGGATCACCGAAGGTCGTCCCGGCGTAGGCTGCCAGGCTCGCGCGGTTGCCGGGCATCGCCGCCTGGACCGCGGGCGGCAGCGTGGCGGGGTCGATACGGAACTTGTCCGGGTCGTAGTAGCTCAACTGCGCGACCTGGTCCAGGGTGAGCGAGAAGAAGTCCGCTACCGGGTGCCCGGCGACCACGATGCCCACAGCGTCTACCAGGACGACCGCGCTGACGCGGGGGGACTGAAGCAGGGCCATCTCGGCGGCGATCCAGCCGCCGATGGAATTTCCTAGCAGCGTCACGTCGGTCAGGTTCATCTCGTCGAGCAGGGCGATGTAGAGCGCGGCGAGGGCGCCGACGCTGGCCAGCGCGCTGGGCCGATGGGTGCTTGCGAACCCCGGATGCGTGGGCGTGA
>Ga0126369_10000304_pt1 | contig 31756 bp, 48 predicted proteins | sample PanSoiMetaPlot_1_FD_109646 | JGI IMG/M metagenome (GOLD analysis project Ga0126369, IMG submission 109646) | Tropical forest soil microbial communities from Panama - MetaG Plot_1 | ecosystem: Environmental > Terrestrial > Soil > Tropical forest > Bulk soil | place: Panama | collected 2016-02-17
AGACGTGATCGGCGTGACGCCGTTGGTGATCGATCCCGGCGAGATGCCGGCGACCGCGGCTTTTGTGGGATCGGTGAATTCCACATCGAGGAACTGCGCGATGCCGGCGATCATGTCGGCGCGGATGATCGCCTCAGCGCTCGGCGTGGAATTGCGCGCGAGTTCGTCCGTGATCACGATGATCCCGGCGCACTTGGTGATCCCGAGCGTGATCGTCCCGAAGGCGAGCGACCCGACCGGCTTCGGCGCGTTCTGGCCGACCCATTTGTACGTGCCGCCGCCGGTCTGAATCGGGACGCTGATATTGAACGGGACCTGGCGCAGATTCGGAATCCGGCCGAGCACGGTCGCCGGCCGCAACAGGGCCATGAATTCATTCACCAGGGGTTTGATCGGCGCGAGTGGGCCGGCCCACACGGCGTCGGTCGTCGTGCCGGCCGCCACGGCCGCTTTGAGTGCAATTACCACTTCGGGCGTCGAGTCCTCCCAGCGTCGGGCGAATTCGACGGCCGCCATCGCGTTGCCCTTGCACGCCATCAAGGCCTGTGCGAACCGGACGAACCCCGTCCCCGGTTCGGTCAGCGCTTTGACCGTGATCACCGGACCCCCGCCGCGCACAAGTGACGCCGAGGGTGGATCGGTGATGCGCTGCACCGGGACCGCCGCCGAGAGATTCGTTTTTTCGAGCGCGTGCAGGCGCACGAGATGTGCATCAATCGACTCGACCTCGCGCGCGAGGGTGTCGTACTCCTCCGTTTGCTGGGGATCCAGCGTCGTCGAGGTGTTCGCGGCCTCGGCCATGATCGCGGTCAGGCGTGCACTCTTGGCCTGGCGCGAGGCTTCCCATTGCGTGATTTGTTCCGGAGTGGTCAAGACAGTACCCATCGGGCGCGCGTCCTTTGTCGCGCGGACGATCGGGATCGGGCCCGGAACGCCGGGCGGATGAGGGCCGGACGCGGCCAGATCTAACGATTTGATCGTGTGAATCGTCGCCGAGGCGTTCGCCGGAATCGCCACGAGCGACAGTTCGAGGACTTCCGTCTTGAGAAAGTGAAACCCGCCGGTCTCTTTGTTCCAGGCGTCCTCGATCGACCGGAAACCAATCGACACGCCGGCGAGCAGACCCGTTTTGAGACTCTGCCAGGCCTCCTCGATCCGATCGCGCAGCGTGCCGGGATCCTGCACGTCCGGCAGCGTTGCCGTGAATGACAACCCGTCGGCGGTCGGCGGCTTGAAGGTGACCTGCCCGATCGGCTGCCGCGTGTCGTGATACAGCAGCAGCGGGACGGGATTCTGAAACGTAATCCCGAGCGGCTCGATGATGTCGCCCATCCGATCGGGTTCCGGCGTTGACGCCACGCCGGCGATCGTGCGGCGCTCGTCTTCGAGCGCCTTGATGTGCAGGAGGCCGTACGCGCGGCGGACGACTGCGGCCATACGGGCGCCAATTGTCCACCCGGCCCGAATTGTTGTGCTACGGAAAATCCCCGGTCACTTCGTGAGGCGCCGAAACGGCCGCCGATCGGCGTAGTCGCCGACGAATTCGTCGACGGCCTCCCGCACGACCGTTGAGAGTCGCATCCCGTTCTCGTTCGCGACGCGATGGAGTTCAAGGCGTTGCGCCGGTGTCATCCGGACGTGCACGCCGACGGCCAGCGGATCCGGCTGTCGCGGCCGCCCGCGCGGTTTAGACACGCGCGCCGCCGCCGAACACGTACACCTGATAACTCGGCGTCGGCGCCGGCGGCGTCAGCATCGCCGACATGGCCTGCAGCAACGCGTCAATCCCGTCGATTTTGTTCGGCGATTCCGGCAGGTCTTTTTTCGGAATGATCGAATCATCGACGCCACGCGTGACGACGGCATTCGAGGCGTTCCAGCGTAGGCAGGGATTGCCATCATGCCGGAATCGGCCGTGCTTGACGCGCGTCTCGAGTTCGCGCGCCGCCGGCGTGATCGTCTTCCGGTTCTTGTCGAGAATCGCCGCCGGATAGCCGTCCGCGGCCAGACTCGAGACGATCCCGGCGGATCCGTACTGGTCGAACCGCAGCGCCTCGACGCGAAACCGTTTGCACCAGGCGCGGACGTCCGCCTCGATGCGGCCGTAATCGATCATGGTGCCATCCGTCAGCGTCAGCACGCCGGCGCGCGTCCACGCAAGATACGCCGGCACTGTGCGCGCGCGTTCCTCGACGACGGCCCGCGGTAAATAGAACTGCACGAACGCGACGATGTCGGCATCACGTTCGAAGCACAACGCGACCGCGGCGAGATCGTCGATTTGCGCGAGGTCGCCGCCCATCCAGCAACGCGCGCCGGTGAATGCCTCGAGTCTCAGCGTCGGATCCGTGCACGCGTCCCATTGCGTCAGGGAGAGCCACGTCCGCGCGCTCTGAAGCCATTCACTGCACACCTTGACGCGGAACTCGCCCTCGAGGCCCGGTGTCTGTTGCGCGTCGGCGCAGTACTGTTGCACCCAGTCTCGCGTGGGCGTGATCCCAATCATCGGGTTCGCCTTCTGCCACACGCGCGCATCGCGCCAGTCGTCGCCTTCGTCGAGCGTGTAAATGACGCCGAGCAGATGCTCGGCCGGAAAGACTTGTTGGAGGACTTTGGTGACCGTCGTGCGCAAGGCGTAGCCGACGGATAGCAAGTCGTACCCGGCCGTCGTCGGGCACAACAGGAGCGGATTCGTGCGCGCGCCTTGCGCCGATCGCAACACATCGTGTAAGGCGAATTTCTGCGCGTGCGATTCGTCGAGCACGATGCAACTGGGATTCAAGCCGTCTTGTGTCGAGGCCTTCGCATTGACCGGCTTCGCCGCCGCCGTCGGCGTGATGATCGCATTCGCGAACGCCTGGAACCCGCGCGCGCGCAACCAGGCCGAGGCGCGCACCATCTTCTGGGCAATACCGAAGGCAATCCGCGCTTGCGATCCCGTCGTCGCGCCGCAGACGACCTGCGCGCCGGGTTCGTGCTCGTGCCGCATGTGATACAACGCCAGACCGGCCATCAGCGTCGACTTCGCTGCCTTGCGCCCGACCTCGAAGTACAGCACCGTGAATCGCCGCCGCGCCGGATGCGCGCGCTGTCGCCAGCCGACGAGTGTCGTCACCAGCCAGATCTGACACGGCTCGAGCTGCAGCGTCCGCGTCGGCCATTGCCCTTCGACGTGCGGCAGATGCTCGAGGAATGTGCAGGCCTCGACCGCGTGGGCATCACTCCAGACGTACGGCCAGCTCGGATCGGTGGTCGCGCGCATCGTGTCGCGGTCCTGGCGCTCACACGCGAGCTTGACCCAGTCACACGCGACGAGTCGCCCGCTCAGGACGTCCGCGCCGTACTGCCGCGCGATGCGCACATAATCCCGCAGCGACGGACGCGGGATCGGTCGGACACGCGTGGGCTTGGGTTTGGTCTCCCGGCGCAGATACGGTTCTAACGTCCCGCGCCGCGCGCGTTCCGCATCGGAGAGGCGCGGCGGTCGCGGCGGCCGTCGCGTCACTCGTGACAGCGGGCGTTTCACGATCCGCGTCGACAACTTACGGCGTTTCACGATCCGCTAACTTTTCGGCCTCGTGCAGAGGCGAAAGCGAAATGGTTGGAACTGCACACATTGGCGCGCCAAACCATCTCGGGTGACAAAAATTGCCAGCCGGCGTCGGTTTCCGGCTGCGCGTGACTGCACGCGACTGCCCCCCCGGTCATGACGAAATCGGACCTTTCGCTTTCGGATGATCTTCGCGTGCAGTTACAGCGATCCGATTCGCTGTAACTGCCGATGATGATCGTGATGTGTGAGAGCGAGCAATCCCGCGCGCCGTCTCGGCGGCGCTCTTGAGATCGTGACACGCGACGCAGAGCGCCTGCTCATTGTGGCTGGCATCTGCGCCACCTTCGGCCAGCGGGACGATGTGATCGCGAATGGTCGCGACAGTGATACGACCGGCAGCGCGACAGAGCACACACAGCGGCGACCGCTCGAATAGCATGCGCCGCATCCACTGCAAGCGGCGGCCACGGATGCGGGGCGGTTCGACACGTGCAGTCTGCCAGGAGGGTTTCGCGTGCCCAGAGCACCCTACTTGGCCGCAAGTCGAACACACGCGCGGCGGACGATGCGGCATTCAGACCTCGGGCAATGGCCACCGTGCGTTGCACCACGAGCACCAGAGTTCGAGCGTGCTCGCGACAGACGGGACAGACGGGCACCGGTGCGATCGCACTGCGGACAGCGCGCCGCGGTGACGCGGTTCCGGAGCGCGCGATCCTCCGGGAGTTTCATCATGGCGCGCTTACCGGCGGGTCGTATTCCGAGCTTGTCGTTGATGCTCGACATGGGTCTTCCTTCGCGCCACGCGCCGATCCTACGCGGAGCATTCTGCATTTTCAAAATGCAGTTTGGTAGCGCGCGCGGGCGCGCTCTCGCGCGAATTTTGTACGGACTTTGTACGGAGTTTGCTGAAAAGTGCCGCAGCAACTTGATTAGTCGCTGCGGCATATGTGCTGATTTGTTAGGGAATTAGCGAATGCGCACCCACGATCGAGAACTGCAAAAGGCCTGAAAAAGCTTAGGAGGCGGGTGCTCTATCCCCTGAGCTACGGGCGCGTGTGTCCTGTAAGTTACTGATTGTGCGGTGTGTTACGTCCTTTGATGAGCCGTGGCAGTTGCGCGCGATTCGACCGGCCTGCGGTATTTGTACGGACTTTGTACGGAGTTTGCGCGGATTGAGCGGTTTTCTCCTGCTGTTCTTCCTGCTGGCGGTGCTGGTCGTACTGGCGTTGTGCGTGGCGCAGCGAGCCTGTTTCCGCGTGCAGATAGGTCGCGGTTTGCGCCACCGTGGTGTGGCCGAGGCGTTTGCTGATTTGCGCGAGATCGAAGCACCCGCTTGCGAGCCAACGGCAGGCTGTCTCGTGCCGAATGTCATGTACGTTGAGATCGATGCGGCTCAACTCGGCGCGTGAAGCTTCAATGAGCGAGCCGCCGCGGCCGGTCCATTCGGGTTCGATGTTGTTCGCCCGAAGCACCAGCGTGTTGAAGGCCTTATCGATGCTCTTCACGCGCTCGCCGTAGGAATTGCCGAACACGTAAGCGGCGCGCGGAAATCGCTGGCCCGCCGGGTCCATTTGCAACGTGAGCAACACATCGTAGAGCGGTTGCGAGAGGTCGATCGTGCGGCCCTCTTCGGTTTTGCCGGCGCCGTCCTCTTCGGCGCGGATGAACAGATAGCGTTGCTCAAGGTGCACGTCCCGCCATTGCAGCGCGAGCAATTCGCCAATACGCGCGGCCGTTTCCCACAGCGCGATCAAGAGCGCCCGTACGCGCGTGCTGACGTCTGCGTACCGGTTCTCCTGCGCGGCCTCGAGGAGATTCGCCCACTCGGTGTCGTTGATGCGCCGCAGCCGCTGCCGTGCTTTTTTGCGGCGCAACAGTTTCACCATGTCCGGCGGCGCCGCGGCGATCGGATCGACCTCGATGTGCCCGGACCATTTCGCCCATCGAAAAAACTGCCCGATGAACGTTCGATGCTTGTTCCACGTGGAGTTCGCAACATCGAGCCCGCGGCGGAAGGCCACAAGGTCGTTGATGTCGAGTGAAGCCGCCGGCCGATCCGCGAACGCAATGCTCAACCGCTTTAGGATGGCGCGGTCGTTTACTTTGGAATTCGGCTTCTTGACCGGGTCGCCGTCGATGTGCGCCGCGTCGTAGCTCGGCGCCAGTTCCGCGATCGTGCGGCCTTGCGCGATGGCTTGCGCAATGTTCGCGGTGCGCTGCGTGCGCGCGTCCTGGAAAGTGCCGTCGCGGATGGCGCGTCGGACGTCCTCGCCGACCTCTTCCGCTTCGGTTTTCGTGGTGATCGCGCGATTGAGTACCACGCGCGCGTAACGCGTGAGGTTCGGCGCGTACGAGCGCGTGTGCCCGCTCGCGTCAGTGACTTCGACGACTTTCAGGTACCAAGGATCGGTACACTTAGTCCAGCGCGCTTCGCCGCAGCCGCAGCGTTTTTTGACGATGCTCATTGGCGTTCCCTCCAATCGACAGGCCAGTCGTCTGGACGATAGAGCCACTCCCCGAGACGGGTGTAACCGCCCCAGTTGTATCGATGGAGAACGCGCACTGCTAGTCCATGCTTGATCGCATGTCTGATAGCCGATTCGGCGGCATCGTAAGAACCGAGACGCCGACCATCGCGGTCGAAAGCCTGGTAGTGAGTCAGGAGGACTGTGCTCATGAGCGGCGTTCCTCCAGTGATTTCAGCCGGGCATCGATCACCTCTTCGACGCGGTGCAATTCGCCGCGCCACATCGCTTCGAGCGCGACGAATCGTTCGTCGAAGTGTCGTTCGACACGGCCGAGTTCGGCGCGCCATAAGTCACGCAGGTCGTCGATCCGTCGATTGAGCGACGTCTGCAGGACGAGAATCAATAAGCCGTTGAACGCGATGTTGACAAGGATCGGCACGCCGATCGCGAGATAGAGTTGACTGTTCGTCATGCGGCGCCGCCGTTCTCGCGGTCGATGCGTTCGAGTAACCGTAGCGCGGCGCGGTTCGCCTCGATGGCGCTAACCACCGCGGCGTCGTGCGCCTTCAGCACCATCAGCATGCTCTCGCTCGCGTTCCGAATCGCGGCAAGCGCGTCGTCGTGCGAGTCGAGAATCTCGTGGATCGATTTCCGAATCTCGTCGTGCTTCACCGGGCACCGCCTTTCGGCAATCCGTGGCGGCGCCGGTAATCCGCCTCGAGCCACCGCGCAAATTCCTTGACCAGCTGCTGCCGCAGTTCCGGCGTCATCGGCCGCACCGGGCCGATGTGCGTTACCACACTCGTGTACTTCGTCGGCGCCGGCTTTCGCCCGCGCTTCACAGGCGCACCTCGATTCCTTTGGACTGCGCCCACAGCACGATCGCGCGCTCCAGCTGCGCGCGATAAGGAACGCCATCGCGTTCTTTGATGGCGTCGAGCACTTGCCTCACCCTCGGATCCACGCGAACGAACAAGCCTTCCGCTTTCGGTGCCTTGCGTTTATTTGTCATGCTGCAAATGATAGCAGCAGATATATTGCGATGTCTCGACTTATTTTTTACGTGGAAATGGCAGGGGTCCGACAGGCGGCGGGTCGTCACCAGGCGCATCGGGATTGATCAACGTCGGTGTGCTCAGGCTCACGATCCACGCGTCGAGCCACGATTCGAGAATGCGGATGTCCTTTCGCACGCCGAGTCGCGAGGCCCGCAGCTGCCCGCGGCGCACCGCGAGATAGATCAGCGCAGTTGAGCACTTCGCGCGTGCCGCCGCTTCCTTCACGGTCAGCCATTCGTACGTGCGTTCAGCGGGTGCGCTGCTCACGTCGCCTCCGTCGCAATTCATCGGAGGCCGCGCGCGCGCGGGCCTGCCGGTGCATCGCATCTTCGGTGTCGAGCGCCAACCGCGCCATCGCGGTGACGAGCGCCGGGCAGAACCCGGCGGCGAGGTCCTCAATCTGGTGCAGCGACAGCACGAGCGAAAACGTCGGATCCCGCGGGTCCAACGCCGCGAGATCCGCGCGAATTTTCTCCGACACCGGCGGTGCCGCGATTGTGCGCATCTGATCGCCCGTGCCGCGCTGCACGCTGAGCCGTCGCCTCCTCACCATGTCCACGTCTGATCGCCACCAGGCACCGGCAGTGGGAACTTCACGATTTGCGATCGCTCGCGCATCGGGCAATAGTTGTTGCGCGCGTCGCCCGCCACGACATAGAACCCAAGTTCCTCGTGCGGCTGCGGATGCGCGGTGTTCAGCGGGTACCAGCCGGAGTTGTAGTACCAGTTCCCCTGAATCTGCCCGCGCCCATCGGGGATCACCTGCTCGGGGATCGGGCCACCGAAGCCAAGCGTCTCGTGGTTCCAGCACTCGATCGGCGCCGACGAATACCAGGCGCCGCTGACCTTGACGACCAGGCCCATCGAGTACTGCAGCGGACCATCCCAACCGGGCGGCACGAAGTCGGGCCAGCGATTCGGCCCGAATTTCTTGTCGAACTCGACGTAGATGTTGCCCGCCACGCGCAGCTGCGTGATCTTCGTGGTCTGCGCGAACTCCCGAATGTTCGGCCCGTTAACGAACGTGATCTGATCGATCGGAATTTGATCCGCCGTCGTGCTCGGTGGAGGCGTCGTGTCGGGCGGTGCCGTGTCGGGCGGCGCCGTACCGCCTGGCGGCGGCAACGTGATCGGCACGAGGTTGCCGGCCTCGTCGACCATGTAGATCTCGAAGGTTTCCCAGTGCTGGACGTGATCGCGATTGGCGACGAGCCGATCCGCGTCGTTGTCGTCGGCAGACACGTATTTCCCGTTCTGCCCCGACTTCATCGCGATCTTCAGAGTCGGCGCAGTCTTACCAGCAGCACGCGAGCGATTCAGCAGCATCTGACCTCCTCGTTCATTTCGCGTCGGCGTCGGTTGCCGGTACGCCTTCGATCACCAGCTTGAATTCGACACGCACAGCTTCGAGGCCTTGATCCGCGGCCAACTGCGCGACCTGCGCCGCGGCCGCGTCGATCGGCGGTCGCAAGCGTTCGAGATCACCCTGCATGTTCAACTCGACTGCGAAGCGCAATTCATTGAGTGCCATCGCTCCTCCCTTTCCCGGCGCGGATGTCGGTCCACACCCGCACCAGATGCTGAATCTCCGGGTCCAGTTGCGCGAACTCCTCCTGCGTACACAGCCGCAAACCAAACGGCGCCGGTTGCTCGATACAGCACGCGCTGCAGTACGCGCAGACGATGATCGAGCCCGGTCGCGGGACCGTTTCTTCCTCGCGCGGCGGCCGGTGCAGCTTCACGCCGGTCACGGCGTTCGCTGGACGCTTGCAGGCGGGACAGATCCGCGTCTGCTCCAGTGGCCCGCGCGTCGTCATCCAAGCGGTGCGCGTCATAGCGCCGCGCCTCGCTCGAACAGCGGCAACGGCGCCGCCGGGACTCGCGCCGGCAACAGGCCGAACGTCGCATCCACGCGGACGTCGACGTGTGGTAGCTGCCCGTCATCCGCGTAGTACTTCGCCGTCACCAGCTCGCAGACCTGCGAGTCGTTCAGGTACACGATGTGGTGCAATGCGTCGAAGATCGCGCGCACCAGCTTGTCGATGTCGGGCTTCCGCGTGTGCGCGATGACGCGCCGCGGCAGCGATTGCGGCCGCGGCAGATAGAACGCGATCGTCAAGCGGACACCGCCGACCATCGGCCCGCGCTGCGCGTCCTCGAGATCCGCCACAGCGGCATTCGCGCGCTCCTGCACCAGCTGTCGCCAGGATTTCAGGTGTACGTTGTCGCTCGTGAGAATCGGCCGGCGCCAGCCTTGCGGCAGGAACGCTTTCATCGAGCCCTGCGGGCGCGCTTCGCCGTAGACCGTGAACACGAGCGACGTCACCGCGGTGTCTCCTCCTCGCGCGGCGGTGTGATGCCCTCCGCCGCGCTGCAGCCCAGGCAGCGGTTCAACTTCCAGCGGCAGCCGGCCGCGGTGATCACGCGCACCAACTCGCCGGCCGCGATGTGCCGGCCACACCGGCCGCACAGCACGATGAACGCGAACGTGCGCCACGTGCTCATGGCTTCTCCTCCAAGGCAGCCACGCGCGCGCTCGCCGCGTCGATTTCATCCAGCACGATCGCGAGTGCGCGCGCGCGGTTCCGCTGCCAGCCTGCGCGGAGTGCCGTAGCGAGCATCACCGGTTTGGCTTTCGGCATTGGCCGCGGCGCCGCGCCGTCACCAAGCCGCGTACGAATCTTCCGGAGAATTGCAGCGGCCTCCTCGCGGCCGATCGCTGGCGGCTCGGACACGTCGGACGTGTGGTCTTCCGATCGCGTCGGCACTGTGGCGACGAGCGACCAGCGGCCGCCGCGTTCGAGTTGAGTGATCGCTTGCTCGATCGTCGGCGTCGCGTACGGAATGCGGAGATCGGCGCAGCGGTACTTCAACGCGTCGACGAGATCCGCGTACGAGTCGAACCGCTGCGTGCGCACGAGGTCCTGCAAAACCTTCACGAGCAGTCGGGTTCCGCTGAGCAGCGGATCCGGCGTTTTTGGGTTTTGCATTTTTTCTCAGTATTTCGGCCGCGCGCATTTTGGCGCGGCCTGCTCTTTTAAATCCAAGTACCTACAAGCACGAAGATCGTCCGCCGGGATCTCTTAATGGGTACTGGTACTGGTACTGGTACTGGTACTGGTACCGCGCGCGCGGGATACCGGCGCGCGCGTCGCGCACGCTGGCGCGCGCACGTAGATCGAATCGAATCCGTGTGTCAAGCCGCACCGTTTTTCCTCCTCGACGGTGGCGGCAGGAGTGGCATATTGGCTTCCTCCGGCGTGCGACTGCCTTTGACGTTGTTGCAGCGATGACACGCGATGACCACGTTATCGAGCGAGTTCGGCCCGCGCGGTTTGACGTGGTCGAACTCCGCACCGAGTGGTCCTCGTCGATTGGTCCAATTGACCGGCTCGCCGCAATAACGACAGCGATCCTGATCGCGGTGTCGGATCTGATCCATCAGCGGGATGTCTGAAAACAGTTGTTTGCGCTGACGGGTCCATTCGCGATTCGCGCGCACTTTGGCCGCGCTCGGGTTGTAGTGCTCGAAGTCGTGAATTCGAAAGCCTCCGTCGACGCGTTCCCATAGGCCGGCTTTGACGAGCGCGTCGGCGAGTTTCGTCGCCTGCCGTCGGTTTTTGTCTGCGAACCCCACCACGACTTGCGTCGGTAAGAACCCGTCGGTCAATTGCTTATTGGTCCAGACCAGACCCATCACATAGGTGCCGAGCGCCACACAGGCGCCATCGCGCCCGAGCAGTTGCCCGGCCGCGAGGATCTTCGGGTGATCCAGCAGTCCATCGTCGAGGCGCGTCCACATCGGTTCGGCTACTCGCTCGCGGTGAGAAATGCCGGCGCATCGACGACGGAGCGGCCTTCCACGTCTCGGCGCAACAGCGCGTACGTGCGCGCTTCGCGTCGCTGGTCTTCGTTCCACTCGACGATGCGTTCAATGGCGACGTCGAGGCCGGCCTGGTGGAGATCGGCCTGCAGCGAGCGATAGCCCACCCATTGATCGGTCGTGCGCTCGCGCCCGCGTTCGAGCGCGGACGCGAAGCCTTCGAGGTCTTTTTTCCAGCACCCGTACCGTTCCGCGACGCACGCGAATTCTTCGAGGTCGTGCTTGCGGATTCGGTAGACGGTGCGTCCGCGCTCGTCGGTGATCGGATCGCCGTGCGCGTCGCGCTTGATGTCGGCGTGACAGAGTTCGTGGTCGAGCAGCGCGCGGCGTTGCCGCTCGTTCACCAGCACGTCGGTCCAGAAGCGTTCGAGCAGAATGATCACGAAGTCATAGGCGCGTACCTCCGCCACTTCGCGGTGGAGGTCTGACACCTTGTGGCATTTCCCGAGCACGAGTCTCCCGTCGAGATCGGGCCGCCACGAGAGGTTCCAGGCCAGCGCGATCTGCGCCTGCCGCAGATCGGCGTGATGCGTCTCGACGAGTTCGCGCAGCAGCATGTACATCGGCCGGCCTTGATCGCTCGTCGGCTCGATGTAGCGGTACGCGACCTTCGGCGCCTTGCGGGGTTGATGGGATCGTGGTCGTCGGGGCATATCTATGCACCTCAGTGAATGACCGGCGCGCGCAGGTTCTCGACGCAGCGCGCGCAGATCAGCCGCAGGTCATCGACGGTCGGCGGCGTCGCGTGGCAGACCTCACAGAGCATTTCGCCGAGTCGCCGACTCGTCGCCTCGATCGTGTGCGCGATCACCGCGTGTTCCTCGAGGATGTGTCGGCACACGCAGTACCCGAGCAGCAGTCGGCCTTCGCCATGCTGCGGACAGTCGACGTAGGGATACGGCGGCAACCGCGGCATCGGGTTCAGTCCGGCTGCGACACGTGGCCGTCGGCGAGCTCGCGGCAGCACCACGCCGCGTGCAGGGCCACGCTCTCGAATTGGGCGACGGACGTGGTGCGTGCGGCCATCTCGAAGTACGCGGCCGCCGTGGCGAACGCGCCCAGTTCCATCGCGGCCAACGCGTGCTCGATCAGCCCCGCGAACGCCACGTGCTGCTCGATGATGGTCAGGAGTGTTTGATCGGCCATCGAATCGAGACTCCTTCCACGCCGCGCGAGCAGTCAGCGCGACGCACATCCCGCAGCCAGGCCGCGCGCGTTGCTCGACGCCGGCGGCGACGGACCATCGTTGCGAGCAAGACCACGAGCAGCAGCGCGCCGGCGATCGCCGTCATGACTGCGCCCGCTCCGCGGCCGCCTGCGCCTTCGTTTTGCAGCAGTACCAGCAGCGATACACGCCATCGTTGCCGCGCATGGTGAACGAGCAGCGGCGCCCGAGCGCGGCCGGACACTGCTCGTCCCGCGGGACCTCGACCAGCGAGCGGGACCGTTCAAGGCGCGGGTCGCGCGCCCACTCGCGTTCGAGCGCCTGCTGTTTCGCCCATCGATCCGCGCGCCGGCTCATGGCTGTGCTCCCTTGCGCTTGACGAGCGATTCCTCGCCGTTCGCGGTGCTCAACGTGTGCACGAGCGCGCGGTGGATCACGTCCTCGACGCTCATGCCCGAGGCCTCGGCGAATGCTTGGAGGTCCATCCACATCGCGGCCTCGGGCGTCCACTCCAAGATGACGCGGCCGGTCGATTCGTTCCGCAGCACGAACGTCGGAATGTCGCTGGTCACGGCCGCACCCGCAGCGTGCCCGCGTCGTAGAACTCAACGCCCGGGACGCGGACCGTGTTGCCGAAGGCCTTCGCGTGCGCGGTCAACTTCCGATCGGAGATCTCCAGGAACTCGCGCGGGACCAGCTTCTCGGCGCGTGCGCGTGCCTCCGGCGTGTCGCCGCCGATCGGGCGCCACTTCCAATTCGCGATCGGTTTCGAGATGCCGGCGATCCGCTCGCGCGGTTCCGGTTGAATGACGGGCGCGGGTGCGTGCGCCGCTTGCTCCAGCACCACGTTCGCGAGCTCGGGTTCGCCGCGCGCCTGCAAGCTCTCGGCTTCGCGCAGGAGCCGTTCCTGTTCGTCGCGACGGGCGGCCTCTTCGCGCGCCCACGCGTCTTCGCGCAGTCGACGTTCCTCGGCGCGATCGAAGTCGAGCAAGTGCTGCCGCGCGGATCCGATCCACGGCAGCAGCTTCGCCTTGATCAGGCTGTTCTCGCGGCCGCACACGATGTCGTGCACCTTGTCGAATAGGGATTTCCGCGGTTTGAAAAAGGCCTCGGCCTCGCGTTGCGTTGCGACCGCCTCTTTCAGCGTGTCGGCGACCTGCGCCTGATCGGCTGTCGAGCGCACCGCGTTCGATTCGGTGACGATCCGCGCGATGCGCTGCTCGTAGGCGGTGCCCCACCCGCTGACAACGCGCGTCACGACCTCGAGAAATTCGTCGCTGCGGCGGACGATGTCCTCGTCGCGCGCGTACTGCTCGATGATCGCGAGCGGATCGGTGACGACGTCGGGATCGGTGAGTCGTTTCGCTGCTCTCGGCATCAGTCGCCCTCGTCCTCGTCCTCGTCCTCGTCGCGTTCGCGATATTCAATGTCCCCGTCGTCGTTGACCACGTCGTCGTGCCATCGCTGGATGTGCCCGGGTACGTGGAACGGTTCGGGGTATTTCGCCGAGGCCCACGTGTAGAGCCGCCACCATTTGGCACAGTCGTCGCCGATGCCATCGGCGCGACGGTTCAGCAACGACGCCATTTGATCGGCTGTATAGAGATCAAGTTGGATCCAGGGCGCCCGCTTGCCGCCGCGAACCGGTTGCGCGTATGGAACACCTTCCTTCGTCTCGTGACTGAGCGCATGACGACAGCGCTCCATCACGCCGCGGCGCGTGATGCGATCAAGCTCTTCATCGTTCAGCACGCCTTGCTCGATCACCGCGTCGGCTAGTTCGTGGATCGGCACGTTCCCGCCGAGTCGCCGAAAGAGATCCCGGATTGCCGCCTCGGTCGTTGCCAGATCGGAATCAGCAAACAGTTTGGCCATTGCGACGGGCCTCCTTATCTGCGGCGCTAAACTCCCGGTAAATGTCGGAAATCTGCTTCGTGGTGTCCGCGATGCGTGACCTGAACTGCGGCATCCTGCAAAGGCCTGTGGCGCGTCGACCGAGGTCGACCATCTCGGACACCGCGCCGAGTGCGGGATCTGCTGGCGGCGGTACTTTCGCGAGGATTGTCAGCGCCTCGCGCCGCTTCAAGTCGTCGGGATCGGTGGATAACGCGATGACGTGGCGACGTGCGGCGGATTCCATTTCGACGGCGTGTGCGAGGCACGGCAACGCCTTTTCCGGCGGAATGCCGGGTTGATTCAGCAGTGCCGCGATCGGTCCGCGATCTGCCTCTGGTAGTTGGTTCAGGTACTGACCCGCGTCGAGTGCGTCAGGCCGGCCCCATCCGGACCGTTGTAGGAACGGGTACTGCTCGGCGAGCGCGACGTGGCGCTCAACGCGGTCCTGTTCGGCCGGCGAGATCCCGGTCGCTTCGGCAACGCCACGCATTGAGTTCGTCTCGGGTGGCCTGCCTGTTGGGGCTCGTCCTGTCTTGCGGTGAGGGCGCTTTTCGTTCCCACTTGGAACAGAAACCGCCTTCGACTTCAGGTCTGCCTCGGCCTGTCGAATCTGCGCGAGGCGCGTCCTGCTCGCCTCCAACGTCGTCAATCCTTCGCGTGCAGTGTTCTCGTCAAGCTCGATGGCGCGCAGTTCCTCGTCGGTCATGTGGGCGACCTGCCGCGCTGGAATCGTTTTCATGTTCAGCGAGCGGCAGGCTTCTAGTCGACGGTGCCCCGCGACCAGGGTGGTCCCGCGCAGCAGGATCGGATGCACGAGACCGTTCGCTTTGATGCTGGCGACGAGAGCGTTCAACCGGCCAAGCTTCGTACGGCGCCGCTCGCCGATCACGATGTCCGCGATCGGCACGTGCGTCACCACCGCGTGCGTGACTGCGACATTGACGGGCGCATGCTTCACGCGACCAACTCCTCTGGTAACGGGAAGAGTTCGTCCTGCGCTTCGAGCAACTTTTGTCGATTGGGGATCTGACGCCCATTGAGGTACGCGTGAACGGCCTTGGCGGTTTTGCCGTAGCGTTGCCGCAGCTGCTTTTTTGTTGCCCCAAGCAACCACTCCCGCAGAACCAACAGCGGTTGCAGTTGTTCGTTGCTCTCTTGCTCGCCGCTCGCAAGAAAACGGGCGCCGGCCAAGACCTGCTCGTGTGGTGCGTGGTACATCGCCCGAGCTAAGACGGCAACGACATCGTAGGTCGTAACGTTGATGATCTTGTTTTTGCTGCCGTCCGACTTCCGCAGCAGAACGTTGCAGACCGCCCGGATTGCCTCGCGGTGTCGATGGATAAACGCGCGCACGTCCTCACGCGAGACACCGCGCCGACCTCGCATCATTCGTTTTGCGGTGTTCGACTCCGTTGGATCCAGATCACGTAGCCCGACATCGCTGAATTGAATGGCTTCGGTATCCGTGCGAATCGCCCCGCTGTCGAGCACGATCATGGCGTCCTGCGAAACCCCGCGCACCGCGAGGATTTCGATCGTGGCGCCTGATTCGACTACGGCAACACACCGGTGTTGCCCGTCGATCATTTCGTACCGCGTCGAAATGGCGATGCCCTGGTGCGTCAGCAGCCACTGTTTTCGCTCCATCTGCCGCTGGTACCGATGCACAGTCGCCGGACGGAGTTTTCGGTTTTCGGCGACGCGGGACAGCAGCAGGCGCGCGAGGCGTGGCGTCAGATCGATCACCATCGTGTCGAAGCTGGTGCCCTGCATCAGCCAATCCCAAACGTTCCGTTCCTCGGGTGTCAGTTGCCCGGGCTCAGGGATCGGCGGCAGCGATCTCGTCTTCGGAAATTGGGCGATGTTCATGCGACCAGTTCCTCGATCGGCAGCGACACCGCGCCGCGGCTCGCGCGAATGTGCCAGGCCGCCGCCAACATTTGAAACGACCCGTAGTCCCGCGGGTTCGTGTACTCCGTCACGTTCACGCGCCCGGTGTTGCGCAGGCGCACCGCCGCGCGCCGCCAGTGCGCGTGCCGACCGAGCACCGCCGCGAGCTCCGGATCCGTGGCCGCTTGCTCCGTGGCCATCCCGAGGTACGCCGCGGTTTGCAGGTCCGCCGCGACGTCGTTCGGATCGCCGGTCTTGTAATCGAGCAACCAGCCGACGTCGCCGATTTCGCCGAGCACGTCGAGCGTGCCGGCGGTGCGATGCCGGCGCGAGGCGACGCGGTACTCGCAGAGCAGCACCACGAGCGCCGACGTTTCACAGAACGTGATCCACGCGTCGAGGTACGGGCGGTAGTGCGGATCGACCGACGCCCAGTTCAGATCGCGCTCGTTCAGGTAGTGGCAGAGTTGATGGACCGCGCTCCCGCGCTCGCGCGCGCGCTCGAGGATGTACTGCGGAATGCCGTCGAAGCACACGAGGCCGGCGTCGCGCAAGATCTGCGTCGCGCCCGGGACGGGTGCGCCGTCGAGCCTGTAGGCGTGCGTCGCGGGATCAAACTCCAGAGCCATCGCGCGCGCGCTCGCTTACGACGTGAACAGCGACGGTCCGACGGGCGCCTCATCGATCGCGAGCGTACAGATCCGCTTCGCGATGCGTTGCGCCGTCTTCGTGGGTTCCCACGTGATGACCACCTGGTGATCGGTGCCCTCGAACGACTGCGCTTCTTTGAACGTGCCGGCGTCGAACGTCTCGAACACCCACGTGCCGCTCGCGCCCTCGGCGCTGATGCGGTAGTACGGCTCACCATCGGCCGGTGTCACGTATTCGGTGTGCGTGATCCGCAGGCCGCGCGCCGGCGGCATGGTGACCGCGGCCGGCGGACTCGTTCGATCCTTCGTCGGCGCCCCGTGCGGAGTCGCCGGGCGCGAGTCGGCGAGCTCCGTCGGTGGCGCCTCGACGGTGCTGAGAGCAGCCGCCGAAGCTGGAAGCGTCGCACTCGCGCGTTGCGGCGCCACGCGGTACTCCGCATCGACTGTATCGAGATCGCGCGCTTCCTCGGCGGCGACCAGGCCGCGCAACACATCGGGGAACGCATCGCGGCCGGCCCACGAGCGCGCGCGCATTGCGAGCATGCGATCGGGATACGTCGACCATGGACCTTCTTTGCCGATCAGATGCGCCTGGCGCGCCTGCCCGATCGTGAAGCGTCGCGTGATCGGCGCCTCGCGATCGCGGCGGTAGAACGTGCACACCGCCGCGGTGTCGGACTGCTTCAGGTCTTCGGTGGTCAAGCCGGCGCAGCGCACCAGCACGCGCTTGCGCACTTCCTCGGGGCCGCGCGCCGGGTCGCGCACCTCGAGCGCCGTCTGCTCGACGCCGACCTCGTAGTACTCATCGTGGTCGCGATAGACCTTCGACGCGACGAGCAGCGCGAGAAACCCATCGCCCCAGATCGACGGGCGGCCATTGATTACCGCGATGCTCTGCATGCTCTGCATCGGCGGCAGGCCGACCTCCGCGCCCAGCTGCAACGCCACGAGCACGTCGCCCGGCTTGCCGCGGAAGTCTTTCGGCACCAGCGCGGACTCGGCCAGGAAGTTCGCAAACCGCCACGCTTCATCGAAGGTGTGCGGTGCGATGCCGAAGGGTTGTTGACCGATCGTGCCGATCGGCCGCGTCGGCGCCGGCAACGTGGACGGTTCAGGAAGGTCGCGCCTCTCTGACATAAAACGATTCCTTTACGCTCGGTGTTTAGCGCCCGGTGTACTCCCGCACAAACGATTCGATGGGGATCCGGCAATGCTCAGCGAGCTTCCGCGCCAGCGAGTGGCGCGGAATGCTCAACCCTCGAACGATCCGGGAGATCTGGGCCTGCGTGGTCCCAACCGCTTCGGCGACATCGAGTTGCGAGTCGCCGGTCAGCATGAGATAGGCCGCCAAGTTCGGAAATCGGCGGCGACGGCGCGGGTTCGTCAGACGAACGCGTTTCGACATAGGCTTGCTGAATCGGCATTATGTTTATGCTCCAAACGCCCCTTGTCAAGTATATGCATCTAATGTATCGTCGTTACTCAACTACGGATGGAGTCGCTTATCGTGGACGGGATGCCTACGCCGCCGTCCGACCCGCTCCCGATTTCCGCTCGCGCCCGTCGGCGCGTCCAGCAATGGCTGGAGTTGACGCACACCAGCCAGGCCGTGTTAGCGGTCCGCATCGGGAAGGATCAGCCGTGGATGTCGCGGTACCTTTCAGGCGCGCACGACGCCGACATCGAAACTCTGGAACAGATCGCGTTCGCGTTCGGGCACACGTTGTTCGCGCTGTTGGACACGCCGGCTGACACCACGGAAGGGCACCTTATCGAGATGTACCGCGCGATGAAACCGTCGACGCGGGCAAACGTCGTACGGCTCTGCGAGGATCTGATACGCCCAAAGTCGCCGAGACGAGTTCCCAAAGCATCAAGCGCCCGGTAGCTTGCTGATGCTCGGGTAGCCGATAAAAGGCCCGCAGCAATCGCGCGTCCGCTGCGGGGATCGTGATACGAACGGGTCGCCGCCGGCTCTCGATCATCGCCGCCGCCCCTATGGAAACAGAAACAACCGCACGCCACACCGTACGCCGAGACGTTAGCGAAATCAACATGCGATGTTTACATGGTGTGCAATCAGCACCAATTACAAGATCGAACGCCTTGACAATTCGTACACTTGGTGTCCTCGCATGATCGGCATACAGGCGGCGTGCAGAGCGATCGGGACCAAAGTCCAAGAGGGTTTCGCTGTATTGACTTCGGAGGCAGATCCATGGCAGACGCCGATGACGACACCCTTCAAGCAATGGCGCGCGAGATGTCCACGAAAGGCGCGTGCGAGTTTCATTTCTCCGCGTCGTCGATGCTGCGCGCTGTGGGGCTCCTGCAGCTCGCCGCGCGCCACCCAGAGCTCTCTGACGATCACCACTACTTCATTCGTACCTTCGTGGAGCATGCGCGCGGGTTTTTCGCCGACTGCCCGACGGTCCTCGAGGTGATTCGCCGCGGCGACGAATCCACGCGAGGACGTCCACCGCTCCGCGCGCGACGTGCCGATGCCCGCGGGTGATCGGTTTCTCGTGTGGTCCATGGAGCACGGCGCCTGGTGGCGGCCCGGCCGCATGGGGTACACGACAGACATCAGCGCGGCCGGCCGCTATGATCGCGACGAGGCCGAACAGATCGTGTCGGCCTCGTAACAGTCGCGCGTGACGTCCTGGCCGTCCACCCAGACGTGCAGCGTCTCGCCGGTGGCGAGCTGGTGCGCGCGGTGCCCTGCGATCGTGATCACGCCGTAGCTGCCGCCGCCGCTGGTGCCAGCGGTCGCGGCGGTCACGCCGGCCGCGAGGGCGAAGAAGTCTCGTCGGTTCATGGGGTGATCCCTCAGCGACTCACGAACAGTACGCGCTGCAGCAAGTCGGCAAACGTGAACTTCGACGACGACGCTTTCACCGCGTAGCGCGGTGTGCCCGTCGGCGTCGGGTCGATCGTGATCGTCACGTTCTGAATCAGGAAATCGCCGACCGGCCCGTAGCTCGGGAGATTGATGTGCACCACGAGCCCGGCTTTCGTCTTGCGGTCAAAGGTGTTGTAGGCCGCGGTGACGATCGGGCGCGCGAACCGCGCCAGGTCCGCATCGCACAGGTCGGTCAGACTGGCTTCGCCGCGGCGCTCGTCGACGATCAGATATTCGCGGATGCCGTCGGTGGCCGAGCCGTCGGGGTTGCGCTCGAGTTGCCCGAGCGCCGTTTGCGCGGCGACGTCGTCGCGCTGCACCCAGATGTGTACCGCCGATCCTTTCAAGAGCGCCGCCGTCACGCCGGTTACGCCGACGAGCGCGGGCCCGGGCAACAGCTGACTGCCGTACAAGATCGTTGTCGTGATCGCGCCGGGCCCGGTCGCCGGGATCCCCGTCAACGTGTTGCCGCTGATGCCGGTATAGCGAATCCATTGTTGCCCGGCGATCGCCCAGCCGCCGCCGGCGGCAAACGGACCCGCGCCGGCCGTCGGGATCGCCGTCGCGCCCGCCAACACTTGCCCGCTCCCTTGCGCGAGGCCCGACGCGTCACCCGTCGGGGCATTCGCGCCAAGCGCCGCGTCGGGATTCGCATCGAGGTATGGGCCCGTCGTCGTGTTGTTGCCAAACGTAGTGCCCGTCGGCAGGAGTTTCAGTTGTGATCCATTGACGGCCGTCCGGTACACCTTGCGAGCCGTCACCGACGACGGGCCGAGCGCGACCGCGGCGACGGTGACTTGTTGCGCGATCGCCGTGCCCGTCGTCGGGACGGGCGCGCCGAGCCCGGCATCCGTCGTGGTGTCGGTGTACGTCGTCGTCGCGTTATCGGCGATCGTGGCGACCAGTTTCAACTGGGCGGCGCCGGCCGCCGTCCGGTAGATCTTCCGTTGGGTGACGCCGGCGGCGCCGATCGGGATCGCCGACAGCGGCACTTGATTGCCGCCGGCGGTATTGGTCGACGGGGGACCCGTTTGCGATCCGGTCGACGCGTTATCAATGACGGACGTTTGCCCCGGCGTCAACGTCAACACGAACCCCGCATAGAAACCACTCCCCGCGCGGTTATACGTGCCGTTGACTTTGCGGTACAGCTTCTTACTCGTCACCGCGCCACTCGCCGACACGGGGATCCCGCTAATTGTGACTTCGGCCGCGATGGACGGGTTGCCGTTCCACGCGACCGAGACCACGGCCGTCGATAGCGGACTCGCGGTCGTTTCGCCCACCGCGGTGACGTACGTGATTTCCCATTGCAGCGAATCGCCGACGAACCACAGCGCATTGCCGACGTTGACGTTTTGCGTGATCGGCCCAAGCGCCGACGGCGGCGCCGCGACGCCGACCGTGATCGCGGCCGTCGGGCCCGGGAGCGTTTCGCCGGTCGCCGTCACGAACGTACACGCGTAACTGTGCGTCCCGATGTCGGGCCCCGCGCCGCTCGTCGGCGTCCCGGGCGTCGGCGCCGTCGCCGGCGCCGGCAAGAGGCCCGTCAGCGCGCCGCCGAGGGGACTCGGCAATGATTCGCCGGCCGCGGTCACGTGCGTGTAGGCGTACGAATACGCGCCGACCGCCAGGCCCGTCCCGGGCGCCGGCGTCACCGTGGGCGCCGTCGCCGGCCCGACGCCCGGGCCCACCAGCGATCCGCCGCCGCCGAGCGCGACGCCGGTATAGGCGATCCGCAGGGTCTGCGCCGCGTCCGGCGTCAGGGCCGCGATCGCTTGGCCGCCCGTCGCCGTGAACATGACCGCATCGGCGATCGGCAGGATCGTCTCGTTCGCCAGTACGTCCGTCGGCACGCTCTCGCCGTGGCCTTTGCCGTAGACGCGCGTGCGCGATTGCGAGTCGTCGGTTGCGAACGTGATCGGCGGGTCGTTGATCGGCGGGTGCGTCGCATCGAGCGGATCGGGTGGCGGCGTGCTAGCGTCCGGCGGGATATACAGCCGGATCGTGCGCGTGTACTCGACCTTGACGCGGCCGCCGCACAACGTGGCCAGTTGATTGAGGCAGGAGACGAGCGGTTCGGACCCGTCGAAGTTGATCGACGCGGTGTCGAGGCCGGCATCGATGGCGGCCGTGAAGCCGGGCGGCGCGAACTTCGTGATCACGTCCTGCGCGATCGTCGTGATCGAGACGTTGACGTACGACCCGAACGGCCGTTTCTTATTCGCTGCGAAGGTGTGATCGATCAGGTTCGCCGGCCACGACTCGATCGCCGGCCGGCTCTCGTACTGCTGCGAGAGCTCCTGCGCCATCCCGCTGAACAGCAGGTCGGCCGGCGCGAGGGAGTTGTACGCAATCTGCACCGCGGCGCCGCACGCCACCTCGCTGTCGAACGTGAGGTCGGCGGTGTTCGGCTGCGCGCCGAGTACGTCGTGAATGGTGACGCTCGGAAAGCGGACGCGCGCGCCGCCCTGGCCGTTGACGATGACGAAGACGCCCGACGGGCCCGTCAGCCGTGCGCGCGTGGACCAGACGATCCGCGCCGCGCCGGCCATGACCGGATACGCGAGCGCGGGCGTGTTCGTCCCGACAGTGATCGTGACGCTCGCGCCGAGGACCGGCCCGAGCCCGAGCTGCGCCGTCGTCGCGATCGCGAGCGTGGCCCGCGCGACGAGCGCCGCGGCGCCGCCCGCTGACGCCTGCCCGAAGGCGACCGCCGCAAAGGCAAATCCGCCGAACATGCGACCCGTTCAGATCAGGCGGTCGGCGTGTCGAGGCCGGCGAACGTGTTCCACATCGTTTGAATCTGGCCCTGGATCTGTGTGTCGGTCGCGGTGCAGACGGCCTCTTTGGTTGCCTCGTCGTACGTCGTCGTGCTCGTGATGTTGACGCCCATGACGAGGATCGGGCCCGCCTGTTCCGCGCGCTGTCGCGGCAGCTCGATCACCTTCTGCGCGTACAAGGCGCGCTGCGTGTGATACGGCTCGCCCGCGCTCTCCTTCAACACTGCGCCCGCGACGAGCGCCATCAACGTCGTGACGCGTTCCATGAAGCCGCCCGGCCCGACGTCGCGCGTCAGGGCCATCTGTGCGACCGACTGTTCAACAGCCATGTGTACCTCACCCAATCGGGAAAAATGCCGTGCCGAACAAATACAGATGGTTTGATCCAATCGGCCACGTGCCACTGCCAATCGGATCGCGCCGCAGTTCGAGGTTGGTGCCGTTCGGAACCGCGTACGCCGTCACGAATGTCGTCGCCGTGTCGACCGATGCGGCAAATGGCGCGAACGTCGAGAGGCTCGGTGCCAGGCCGGACGGCAGCGCGACGAGCAACCGATTCGGTGTTGTGCCGCTAATCGATGTGGCGTTGAATTGAAACGTGACGAACAGTGTTTTGCCGACCAGCGCGTACGAATAGGCGACGTGATCGCCGGCTTCCACCGTCCACGTGCCGACGTTCGAGGAGAACAACCCGGCGCTGTACGCCACGGCTATCCAGTGTCCGACCGGGGCCGTCCGCTGTTTTTCGTACAGGTCGCGAAGCGCGGACACGTCGCCCCCGCGTGACGCGCGCAAGGCATACGACAGGACCCCGCTGCCGGCATCATCCGCGGGTTGCAGGAACCAGTCGCCGGCCCCCGCCACGGCGTTCCACACGCGCGCGCCACTCGCCTGACTCGGATCGCGGTAGCGTTGATAGAACGTGGCGGCCGGCTGCAGCTCCTGGAGCGCCGTGAAGACGTTCGCGACGTCGGTGCGCGCCACCCCGGTAAACGCGCCCTCGAGGTCTTGGATCGTCTTCGCCGTCGGGCCCATGAAGATCAGATCGCCGACCTGAATCGCGCGGGCCGCCGAGTTCTCCTGCGCGCGCGTCAGTGTCAACACGTCGCCGCTGCGCGCGGTCACCCGCGCGATCTCCGCGTTCGTCGGCGACGGCAGCACGGACGCCGGGCACACGGTGACGTTGTAGGGCGGCGTGGACGTGAAGATCGCGGCGCCGTCGCCGGCCGTGAGCGTCAGCGACGTCCCCGAGCTCGGCGGCGACGGCGCGACGGCCACCGTCGAGATCCCGAAGTTGCGATGCGCGTCGAAGGTCGGGACCGGCATCTCACGCCACCACGATCGCGAGTTGCCCGGCCGGGAACGATGGCGCGGGCCCGCCGACGAGCACCGTAACCGGCTGCGTCAGCGCGTCCCAGATCAGCAGGTTCCCACCCGAGGCCGCATCGAAGATCCCGAAGTGCGTCACCGTGCCCCAGTTCCCGGTAGGCGTGCCGAACTGGATCAGTGCGGCGTTCGCCGTCTGCCCGCCGGTGCCGCTCGAATTGCCCGACGTGCCGCCTTGCGTCGCGGTCCAGACGCCATCGCCGAGCGCGACGGCGACGCGCGTGTAGCCGAGGCCGGCGCCGACTTCGGTGCCGCCGCCGGCGTCCGACGGCGCGGCCGTGAACAGCGCGACGTAGTGCGGGCCCGCCGGCTTCGCCCACGTGCGACCGCGGAACAGGTGATCGATGATCAGGTTTTCGAGATAGTCGCTCGCTTGCGCGCTGCCCATGGTGTGCCCCGCTTCAGAAAATGAGCGTCAGCGTCAGGATGGCGAGCCCGGCCGCGATCAGATTCACGCGCGATTGGACCGGCCACGTCGCCAGCGCGAAGCAACAGAACGCGAACACGTAGGCGATCAGATGCATGGGTGCCTCACGTCGCCGACGGCCACTGCCGCGTCTGTCGCATCACGCGCGTGATTTCCTCGAGCAGCGGCTGCGCCAGGTCTTTGATCGAGCCGTTGATGTAGAAGTGGTTGGTCACGGACGCGCCCGGCGAGATCGAGCCGCTGCTCGCGGGCGTGAACAGTTCCGGCCCGCGCTCGCCCACGAGGTATGTCGTCCCGCCGGAGACCGGTCCGCCGGCCGCGCGCGCCTGGGGCACCCGATAGCCGCCGACGGCCGCGCCCACGCCCATCGTCGCGCCCGACATGTCGCCGAACTGCGTGAACTGGTCGTAGAACGTCGAGAGCTTCCGGTTCAGATCATCGAGGTTGTCACTCACGATCACGAGCGTGCCGCCGAAGTGGGAGACCGCCGCATCGGCCGGTGCGACGCCGCTGCCGATCTCCGCGAACGTGGTCACGGCATCCTTCGCGAGCTGGGCGTACGCGTCGCCCTGGTCGTCAATCTGTTTCGTGGTCGCGTAGATCGCGTCCTGCATCTGCCCGGCCCGCGTGTAGACGAGGTCCGCGTACGCGGCTGCTTGCGCCCCGGTCCCTTTGTAGGCGTCGATCGTTTGTTGCGCCCACTGCCACACCTTCGCGACCTTGTAGTCCGTCTCCGACATCGAGGCCTTCATGTCGGCGTCGGTCACGTCGGCCCGCATCTTCTGCATCTGATCGAGCGCGGTTTTGGTGTCGGCGTTCGTGCGATCGAGCTGTCGCTTCTGCTCGTCCGCCAACTCCTTGGCCTGCTTCATCGCCTCGTCGTGGAACTTTTTCCGCACGTCCGCGAACGTGCCCGCGAGCGCGATCGCGGTGTCGGTCGCCATCGCCGCGTCCTCGCGATTGATGTTGATCTGCCGGTTCTCGTCCTGCAGGGCTTTCGTGATCGCGTCGAGATCCGCCGGCAAGCCGGGCGGCGCGATGGAGGCCGCGAGCTCCGGGCCCTGCTTCTTCACGTTCTCGACCATGCCGTCCATCTCGCCTTGGAATGCGCGCATCTTCGACGTGGTGCCCGTGAGCACGTCCGCGATCACCTCGCCCGTCTGCGCCGTGACCGCGCGCCAGAACGAATCCCATGACGACTTGGCGTCCGCGAGCGCCTTGACCGTGTCGCGACTCATCGCCCACGTGTTGTCGGTGATCCCTTCCGCGGCGGCCTTGATCGCGGGCGCGATTTCCTTCCACTTAAGGCCGAACAGTTCGGCGCCCACGCGGGCGAAGTCGAGCGGATCTTTCAGCTCGCCCATCGCGCGCGCGATGTCCGCGAACTGCTGCTCGGGTTTTTCGCTCGCGATCTTGTCGAAGCTCAACCCGAGTTCGTCCAGCGCGGCGGCCGCGCCCTTATTGCCCGACCCGAGTCGCTGTTGCAAGGTCTCCACGGCACCGGCCACCGATTGGAGACTCACGCCGGATCGTTCGGCGACGTCCTGAATGTTTTGCAGCGCCTCGACGGAAATCCCGGTCTGTTCGTGGAGCTTCTGTAAGTGGTCCGCGGTCTCGAACGCCTCTTTGCCGAGGTCGGCGATCGTGTCGATGACTTTTTCCCCGATCCGCTCCAGCGAGAATCCGGCGAACGTTTCAAAAATTTTGCCCCACGAGATCCCGAATCCCTCGCTCTCTTTGGCCGCGTCGTTCGCGGCGCGGGCGACGTTCTCCAGATTCTTCGGCACCTCGAGGCCGAGCCGCTGCATCTTCTCGATCGCTTCGTTCGCGGTGTTGCCCACCTCGGTGAGTTCGCGCTTCGTCAGGAGGGCGACGTCGTCCATCGACTGGAACAGCCGGTTGATTTCGAGGCCTTCGCTGATGATCTTCGTTCCCGAGAACCGGTCGGCCATCTGACTCAGGGAGTCGCCCACACTTTTCGCGTCCTTGTCAAACCCGGTCAGTTCCGCCTTCGCTTGCTGGACGGCGGTGTAGAACGAGTTGAAATCCGCGACGAGCGTGCCACTCAGCGCCATTTAGACGTCATCCCGTTCCAGCGCGCGGTGTTCCCGGTTCAGCATGTCCACGAGCACGTCGTAGACCTCGCGCGGCAGCGCCGCGACCGCGTGGTAGGGCCAGTGCATCACGCGCGCGATCCGGAGATCACTTTCAATCCACTCTCGCCATCGAGGGTTTTTTTTCGCGCCTCGGCGCGGGCCTCCTCCTGGCGCTGCTCGTGCGCGTCGATCGCGTCCGAGAGTTCGTTGAACCGGAACCCTTTGAGGTTCAGGACCGCCGCCTCGGAGATCGGCACCGGCTGCCCCGACGAATCCATGAGCGACCAGCCGACGAGGTACTGCATGACCTTCGTCAGCCCGACCTGAAACGGGTCGAGCTTCGTGACTTCGTTCGGCGTCACGCCGTCGCGGACCATGTCGGCGAAGACACGGCGCCGCTCGCCGGCATTCAGTTCACGCTTGACGTCGATGAAGTGGCCGTCCGAAAGCGGCAACCGATCGATCGCGGGTTCGACAAACCAACTGTCCGTCATGTCCGTCCCTCAGTATTCCGGCGCTCCGAGCTCCGCGACGACGCGCGTCCCGGTGATCGCGAGCGATGTGATGGGGAAGCACCAGAAGCCGTGTCCGTGATCCTTCGCCGCCGTGAACAGCAACTCGCGTTGCCGGATGCGATAGCTGTCGGACTGCGTCACCGTCGCGCGCAGGGTCCACGCGAAGCGATGGCCCGTCTGCGGGTCCACGCGCCGCTGCACCATCCACGCGCCGAGCGTCGCGGCCTCGAACGCCTGGTGCTTCCAGATCACGGCGCCGCGCGGCCCACGGATCGTGACGTTCTGGAACAGCGGCCGCGGCTCGAACCCCACGGGACTACGGCGCCATCGTCCACGAGCCCGCCGCCATGAAGTTACCGCTCACGGCCGGCGCGCCTTCGACGGACGTATCGATGTCCGCGTCCAGATACGCGGGACCGCTCCAGAAATCGGTGTTCTCCGAGGTGTGCGGCACCAGCTTCAGGACGCCCGGTGTGATCGCGTCCGCCGCCTCGAACAGCGTTTTGTCGGCTTTGTTGTAGAAGCCGCTCAGCGTGCCCGAGATGTCTTTCATCCCCGGGACGTAGACTTTGTTGAGATCGCCGAAGCACGTCACGTTGATCTTGTCGGTCTTGAACGAGGCCTTCCACTTGTTCATCGACACGAGCGCGACGAGCGACGCGCCACCGGCGCCGGTCGGGTCGTAGAGGATTTCGCCGTCCTTCCCCGAGAGAATGCTCATGCTGTCCGTCCTTTCACACGGCGTCGGGCGCCATCTGCACGCGGTAGTTGCCGCCACGGTGCGCCCACTTGATCGACGGGTCGACTTGGTCCTTCTCGATGAACCGTGCGCGCGATTCGCGATGCACCGTCATGCAGGTGTAGCCGGCGACGATCAGCGTGGCGTCCTCGAGCAGCGCGTGAATCCGCGCCGCCGCCGCCTTGCTGTTGTTCGTCGTCGACATCAGTTCGACGCTCTTGACCAGATACAGCGCATCTTCGTACGCCGTGCGGTGCTGCGCCGGGCCGAACTGCCCGACGTCGCGATGATCCGCCAGCGACACGATCACGAATTGCTTTTTCCCCGCGTCCGCCTGTTGATACCAGACGCCATCCGGCGCCAGCTGCGTCAGCGTGGGATCCGCCCGCAGGACCGCAATCAGCGCCGCGTCGACGTCGGAGGCGTCAGGCGGCGGCATTGAAGTCCCCGCTCGGGCGCAACCCCGCGCGAGTCAGCAGCGCCGCCAGTTTCAGCGCCATGTTGCGCCGCGCCGCGATCAGCGAGCGCACGAAGATGTGCGTCGGTGCCGTGTCGCCCCACATCGCGCCGGTCGCTTTGCCGGACGCCCAGTGCCGCGCCTGCGAGCCGTTGTCGAACAGCCACGCGATCGGATCATCCGAGCGCACGCGGTACCCGACGCCGAACGCGCCGGTCGTGTTCAACCGCTCGACGTGGAGGCTGTTGACGAGCCGCCCGCTGACGACGTGCTCGGCGTACACCGCGTGGATCGCGTCGTGCGCGGTCTTCGCTTCCGTCTCGATGATCGTCGCCGCGTCGTCGCGCAGGGAGTCAGGGAGCGCGGTCAGGTCCGCGAGGAGTTCCTCGACACCACGCAACTGAAAGGTGACGCGCGCCATTCACGCCGCCGCCGGCGCGAGCAGTTCGGTACAGGTCAGAACGAGGACAATGTTCGCCTCGTCGGGATTCCGGACTCCATTCACGTTGAATGTGCGCGTTTTGCCCGCAACCAGGTCGTCGAACATGATCTGCGTTTTCGTGGTGACCTGCGCGTGATACAGGATGGTCACGAGATGCGTCGCCGTCGCTACGACGGTGCCCGCAGCGACGCGCTCGAGATCGCGCACCGCGGCCGGCGTAATCCGTGCCTGGACATAGGCCGGCGTCAAATCCGTCAACCCTTCCGTGTACCCGCCGTCGCCATCGGGCACCGGTGTGCCCGGATTCTGGAGGCGGATGCGCTTATCGCGCAGGCCCGAGGCGATCGGCGCGCCGCGCGGACTCATTGCAGCACTGGATCGCTCCAGCGACGCAGCAACCCGACAATCGCCGGCGCGAGGTCTTCACCGTTGGAGCGATTCGGCCCTTCACCGGCGAGATCGTCGCCGCGAAAGCGGAACAGTTCACCGAGCTGGAGCATAATCGCCGCCTGGACGTCTGGCGGCACGGTGTCCGGATCGATCCAGTTCACGATCTGCGCCTGCCAATACGCCGTCCGGGCGCAATACCGCAGGATCGCCGCTTCAGCCTGGGCCATCTTCAGCTCGAGATCGGGATCAGTCGCCGGGACCCGCAGATGGGCGAGCGCCTGTGTCACCGTGATCAACGTCGCCGCCATCAGGGCCCACCCACGAGGTCAGCCACGGGTGCCATCCTTGCCGTCGCGGCCGCGTTTGACGGCCAGTGTCCAGGCCCGGGAGCCATCCCCGGGCCGGCTCGCCGTCGCCGTCTGACAGTGCCACTCCGACCCGCCCCAGGTCACGCGATCGCCCGCGCTGTACGGTCGCCCATCGGTCCAGACGCCGCGATAGATCGGGATCGGGAACGTCAGGACGCCGAGCGTGGTCACGAGCTCGCCACGGATCGCCTTGATGGTGATCATCCGTTCACCGTCGTGCTCGAGGGCCAGATCGCCGAACCCCAGGCCAACGGCCCCATCGTGCCCGGGTGCCCCATCCCGGCCGTCCTGTCCGTGCGTCCCAGGGGCGCCAGGCGGCCCAGGAAGGCCATCCCGGCCGTCGCGCGCCGGGGGCTGGGCCTCGAGCGCGGCGAGGCGTTGGAGCGGTGTCGCGAGCTCCCGGCGGATGATCGTCACCAGCACGGGCGCCAACCCATCGACGAGCGCCTCGAGCTCCTCGGCGGTCATGCGACGCGCTCGAGTAACCGTGCCGCGGCGCGCTGCCGAATGTCCGCGGGCGTCAGGCCGGTCCTCTGCGGCGGTTGCGCGGCCGGCACCGGTTTGGCGAACGGTTGCATCGCATCCCGTTCGGCGAGTGCCTCGAGCGAGAAATACTGCTGCTGCAAGTACGGGGTATCGCCGCCGGCGACCGGGCCGAGGCCGAAGTACTTCGCGCGCGCCTCATCAGGCGCCAAGGCCCCGGATCCAATCCCGTCGGCCGCCGCCTTCGTGCGGGTCCCGGTATCCATCCAGATCAGATCATCGAGATCGAACTGGATCCCGTACTGCGTCCCGTTGATCGGCAGCACCAACCCGAGGCCTTCGTCGAGACACTGTTCGACGCATGTCAAGAGAATCTGCAAACACTGCGCGTAATACTGCTGGAGGAGGGCCTCCGTCGTCGCGACATGGGTCGGCGGGGCGCCGATGCCGACCATGTACGCGGGCATGTGAAAACACCGCGCGACGTCCTCGCCCGTCCATTTCAACTGATCGATAAGCTGCGCGTCGATCGCGTTGACACTGAGTGCTTCGTACTTCAGGCCGTCGCCGAGTAACGCGACTTTGCCGATGTTGTCGCCGGTGAAATTCGCGTCCCAATAATCCTTGAGCCGCTTCGCCGTGTCGTCGTTGATCGAGCCTGGCGCCGTGAGGATTCCGCCTGGCGCCGATCCGTTCGCAAAAAACTTGTTCGAATTGTTCTGAATCGCCAGGCCTTGCAGCGCCGCGAGGCCGCACGCGTAAATCGGCGACACGCCGATTAATGGATGGTAGAGCGGGATCATCGGATCGTGGATGATCTCACTCGCCGGGATCGCCGGCAGACCGTTGGCCGTGAGGAGATCCTCCGGCGCGAGCTGCGCGAGGGGATCCCGGCCGACCGAGTAGTACACCGCGCCATCGGGCGCGACGAGTGGCCACACGCGCCACGGATCCAAGACGTAGAGCGCGATCACGACGCCGCGCTGATCGCGTTGCTTCAGGAGGTAGGCATTGCCGTTGATCAGTTTGGACAGCATCCAGTTTTGCAAAAACTGGATCCGGTTCTGGTAGCGGTTCGGCCGCCGGAGTACCGGCGAAAACGCGGGATTCGTCGTCGGGGTCCAGACGCCGAACTCGTCCTCGATCACCAACTGCAGATCGAGCTTGGAGACATCCGAGGCGATCGTCGTGACACACGCGTAGACGGCGCCGTAACTGAGGACCGTCGAGGGCGCGACGGTGACGTTCTGTTGCCAGGCGCCCGTATACGATTCGCGGACGACGGGGTACCAGCCGCCGCCGCGCGTCGTGCCCTGCGAGGGGACGACGGGCGCGAGCGGCGGCGCCGCTTTGGTGCGCGTGATCGTGAACCCGAAGACCGTCATCTACGGACCCGGCGGCGCGAGGCCCGCGAATCCACACCCGATCACCGTCGAGACGAGTGGCGCATAGTCCGTGCTGTACGTGTCGCCTTCCTCGAACGTGACCTGATGGTCGATCGTGTGATAGACGACGGCGACGAGATTCACCGGTGAATCGAGAGGCTTGTCAAATCCGTCGATGCCGGGGAACAGTTCACGCAACCGATCCAGCGACGGGAGTGGCGGATTAGGCGACATAGGTCTGTACCGTGTACTGCACCCCCGCAGCGCGGCCGCGTTTCCAGTTCACATACCGTTCGGCACGCAACCCGACCAAATTGTTCTGCCACAGCGAGGTCATGACCACCGTCGCATCCGGTGGACTCATCGGCGCCGAGTCCATCTGCACGGAGGCCTCGACGGACGCGTCGATCGTGACGCCGCCATCGTCCGCGTACAGGACCGTCGGCGGCGAGATCAGGATCACGTTCGCGCCGACCGATTGGCTCGCGATCACCTGGATCCCCATCGCCGTGCCGCCGTTGACGGTCAACGCCGGAAACAACGGTTGCCCTAACGCGTTCAAAGCAGAGGCGAGCGCCGCCGCGTTGGTCTGGGACATCAGCAGCACCGCGCCCTCGGCCGAAATGTTCGCCGCGGTCAGTGCGTTGATCAGAGCTTGGATATCGGTCCGCGCGTTCGCTGGCGTCGTGCCCGCAGACGTGATCGGCGTGACGCCGTTGGTGATCGATCCCGGCGAGATGCCGGCGACCGCGGCTTTTGTGGGATCGGTGAATTCCACATCGAGGAACTGCGCGATGCCGGCGATCATGTCGGCGCG
>Ga0126369_10000305_pt1 | contig 31736 bp, 30 predicted proteins | sample PanSoiMetaPlot_1_FD_109646 | JGI IMG/M metagenome (GOLD analysis project Ga0126369, IMG submission 109646) | Tropical forest soil microbial communities from Panama - MetaG Plot_1 | ecosystem: Environmental > Terrestrial > Soil > Tropical forest > Bulk soil | place: Panama | collected 2016-02-17
CGAGTGTTACGCTCGCCGTGGTTCTCCTTTTTCGGTGCACCGACGCTCAGATACAACCCATCACTGGTCAGCTCTCGAACGCTGACAACAAGCTAACGCTCAAGGGTCGGGTGTGTTCACCGGTGCCAGACCCATCTGGGTTTCCAGTCAAAGTCGTATTCGTGGTTGACCAGTCCGGAAGCATGTGTGTCTCCGATCCTCCCGGTTCTCAAAACGGACAAGGCTTTTGCGAGCGCGCTGACATCTTGGCCATTGTTCCTCCGGGGATCACCGAGCCTGCGCGAGTCCGGGCCATCCGTCGGCTGTTGGCGGACTTCGCACCTAACGTGAGGGTGTCGGTCGTCCCCTTCGAAACCAACGTTCAAGCTCCCTGGCCACCCACCACCAGCGGCCAGCGCTTTGGCCGAGCCGACGATCCCACGATCGGTCCATACCTCAGCCGGCTCCAGGCTACCCTCGGAAAAGGCACCGACTATCAAGGCGCATTTGCCTACGTGCAGACGCTGATTCAGTCGGACATGGATGCCGTCTCGAGGCGCAATCCCTCGGAGCTGCCGCGCACGCGCTACGTAGTGGTTTTCCTAACCGATGGCACGCCGTATCCCCGCTGCGCTCAGAACCAAAACTTGCCCCAGTACGCGGATCCCGATCATCCCTGGCTGATTTGGCCGGATTCGGAAGGGGCCGAGGATTTTTGTAATGGCCTCAATGTGGGTGATCCGATCACTGGCTACATCTACGGAACCGATCGAAATCAGAATTACCAAATATTCAAGTACGTCGACCTGCTGTTGGCTTTGAGGCAGCAATACAACGTCGGCGACATTCGAGTGCACACCGTCAATATTTTTAACAAAGCAGCGGTCGATGCCTGCGGACCGATTTGCCAGGACCTGTACGGGGCGTTCCCCAACGTCCCGCAGTCGCAATATGCCGACAAGGCCTTTCAGGTTGCGGAATGGATTCTCAAGCAGATTGCCCAGCGAGGCAACGGCATCTATCAAGCATTCATCGACAGCAACATTCAAAACCTCGGCCTCGGCGGCCTCGATTACACCTCGCTGGTCTCTCCATACGCGCTCAAATCGCTGATTGCCCAGAATCAGCGGGCAGTGGCCGTACCTGGCCCGCACGGAGACTTTTTCGCCCCCGACAGTGACGGGGATGGAATCTCCGACGACGATGAATTCAACTACGGCACGAACAAGTTCTTCGACGACTCGGATTCCGACTGTTTCAACGATCGTTTCGAGGTACTGCACCAGGATCAAGGCTTCAATCCACTGGTCAAAGATCCCCGCGGCTGCGACCCGAACAACCCGGCGACATTCGGTTGCGCCTGCCGCGACACCGACGGCGACGGCCTCTCGCAGTATGCCGAGGCGTACCTGGGGACCAATACAAACCTGGTGGACACCGACGGCGATGGCATCCCCGATGGGATCGAAGTCCGGTACCGGATGGACCCGTTGAACCCCGACGACGCCAACTTCGACACCGACGGCGATGGGATTTCCAATATTCGCGAGATTCGCGCGAACACCAACCCCAACCGCAAGGATAAGGATCTGTTCGATCGAGATGGCTACTTGTACAGCACCACCGCCGTGCCGCAGCCGGACGGAAGCATCTGTTACGATTTCTCCATTTCCAATGCCACTCTGGTCACCCCACCTTCGCAAGCCGGAGTTCGAGAGGGATTCAACCTCTTCAAGATCTGGGTAGCCTTCTCGCCGCAGAGCGGCGTGGCGACGGACAATGGGGATTGGAAGGCTGCCTGCGCTTGGGCGCAATACGACAAGCCGCTGCGCGACCCGGTCGGGCCCGAGCTAACCTTCACCGACTCCAATTTCCATCTGCCCAATCAGCTGGTGCTTCCCGGCGATTACTTGGGAGGCAATTGCGTTGGAAGGGCGCCGTGAACGCCCGCTCGATTTCCTCGATTGCTCTGACCTCGGTGCTGATTTTTGCCTCGTGCACCAATGCCTTCTTGTACGACGAGCGTCGGTCGAATCTTCTCCCGAGTGAGAGGGCAATGGCGCTCGAAGGCCGGTTCTGCACCATCGGCACAAATCAGATCATCCGGCCGATCAAGATTCTCATTGCGATGGATGCTTCGGGGTCGATGGCCAACAGCGACCCCGACGGAAGCCGAGCAACTGCGACCGTCAACCTGATCGCCAACCTGCCCAGGGATCCACAAGTCTTTATCTCGGTGATGCTGTTTGCGGGCAGTACCACCGCATTTCTGACCCGAAGTGGCTTACCCAGCTTCGATCAGATCTCGACGATGACTCCGGCGGACCTGAGTTTGCTCGCCGGCCGGATCCTCAACTTTACGAGTGGCGATCCCAACCGGGACAGCACGGACTTCGTGAAAGCACTCTCCGAAATCTACAGCCTGATCAATGCAGACATCGCCAACAGCCAAGCAAATCCAACCGACGTCGACGCCGCGAGCCGTGCAGAGTACGACGTGATTTTCCTCTCCGACGGGCGGCCCGACCCAAATACCGCAGCCCAAGACGCTCAGATTCTGTACGGAGACGCGGTCACCCGGATTCGGGCCCTCAAAGATTTGGCCTCCGACGTCCGCTTCAATACCGTATTTGTCTTCAATCCCACCACCCCGCCGGCGACTTGTGTCCAAGTGGATGGTGGCACGTCGGACGCTGGCACGTCGGACGCCGGTTTTGTCTGCCCTGCCGCGGAGGTGGCGGCGGACGCGGATCGCCTGGAGCGAATGGCGGCGCTGGGCGGGGGCACCTTCCGAGACTTCCGCAATCATGAGCCGATCAACTTCTTGAGTTTCCGACTGGGCCAGCTGCGAAGGCGGTACATCGTCAAGGAATTTCTGGTGAGCAATTTTTCGGTCGCCGGAGATTCCGCCCTCGATCAAGTGGACTCTGACAACGACGGTCTCACCGACGCCGAGGAATTGGCGCTCGGCACGGACCCGCTCAATCCGGACACCGACGGCGACGGATTCAGCGATGGGGTCGAAGTGCGTTTTGCGCGGCTGGGCGCCAATCTCAATCCACTCCGTTTTGATCCGGGTTGTCCGCCCAACTTGATTGGCCGCGATAGTGATTGCGATGGGTTGTTAGACTGCGATGAGCAGCTGATTGGTTCGAATCCGTCCGCCATTGATAGCGACAAGGATGGAATGGCGGACGCGGTGGAATGGTTACTTGGCACTCAGCCGACGGTAGACGACAGCGGGCTGGATCCGGATTCCGACGGGATGAAGAACCGACAGGAAGTCCGCAACCACACGAATCCGCTTCTCGCCGACGTCGCCGACCTCACCCGCAACGGCTATCGATACACGCTGATCGAGGACGGACCTCCGGACGCAACCGGAAGCCAGTGCTACCAGTTCAGAATTGACAATGTACAACTGGTCAACACCCTGCCAGACACCCGCGATGGCGGCACAGGGCGCGGTGCCGGTTTCAACAACATTTATCTATCATTGGCCCAAATTCCTTCGGACGATCCAACCGCCAAGACATTAATGCGCACGGTACGGTTCGCTCCCCGGTACCCGGTCAATGGAATCAAATCACCGCCCGACGGGGTGATCCGAGTGAAGCCAGAAGATTTTCTCGCCGGTTGCCAGGGTGGCACCGCCTTCAACCCTCCGCCGTGAAGCGGCGTGGTCGTTTGCAGGAGCGTTCCATGTTCTTGGTTTCATGCAGCGCCCATTCCCACCGGGAGAAGGTGGTTTTCGCGTGGCCTGCGATTTTGCTGTCGCTTTTAGGGTTGTCCGCGTGCACGGGCACCTTGGGAAACGACCAGGGAGACGGCGGTAGGGCGCCGGCGAACCTGTGTGCGAGCATGAACGACGCTTTAAACAAGACTCAATGTCAATTGACCGCTGGCCAAGATGTTTCTGACTACATTCGTTCAGACGGGGATCAAGTTTGGTACAGCTTTACCATTCCTTCGACGATTACTGTTCGTAACCTGATTCATGTCACGGCGTCGTACCGCGTTCCGTACACGCCGGTAAACCTCGTCGCCAACCTACTGCAAGACGATGGTTTGACCAGCTTGATAAGCCGTGTCGACAATCACGGCCAGGGATTACCCCATCCGTTGGATATGCTGGTGCGCTACACGGTACCGAATCGTCGGGTGTTGCTCACTTTTAGCGATCAGGCCGACGGCACGGGCCGCCACCACTTCGATGCCGTCAATCCATTTACCTTCAGGCTCGAGTTGATCACCGACCCTAACCCGAACGATCCAAACAACGTTATTCCCACCCCGATCACCACCACCAATCAGGGAGGAATCTTGGTCGGTTCCACGTACGGCTATCTGGTGACCGATAACGAGCTCCACAAATACACGGTGACGATAGCTCCCTTCTCCGGTCGAAAGATCCTTTATGTAAATGTCACTCAAGACTTGTTCACCCCACCACCTCCGTACCGGTTGGCGTATCGGTTGCTGGATCCCTCGGGGGTGCCGATCTCGGAAGATCACACGGCGAATGCTTTCCTTCCCACCAACCTGGCCACGGCTCGGCTGATCCGCCCCGGAACCTACGAGATTGACGTCTTCGGTTACCATCCGCCAGACAGCCTGGATCCGGTGCCGGGAGATATCACCAAGCGATGGAACATCAACGTGATGGTCTTGGACGACCTCGATCCCAATGAACCGAACGACTCGCTAGAGACCGCCACCCTCACCACGCTTTCGTCCACCGGTAGCACCGCCACCTTTACGGGTCGTTTGGCCTACGTGCCCGACACCGACTGGTACGAGGTTGACCTGGCAGCGAATCCAAGTCTTCCGACGCTGCTCCACTATCAATTGGTTCCTCTCTCCACGGGTGGCCGTTTCCCGCCGCTGCCCACGCCAGTGGATAGGCAGGTACGCGTCTTCACTCTGGTTTCGACGGGAACCACGCAGCAAGATCGCATCCAGCACTGCAAGTACGACCCCGTTGCTTGCCCCAAGGGTTACGAAGTAGATCCGCAATTCGTCGCCTTGGTCGAAGGGTATTGTGACAGTTCGACTCCGCCCACGTTTCCAAAGTGCCTCCAATCTTCTCGTGAGGAGGCATTTCAATTTGCAAACCTGCGCAATTTTGAGGGGGCAATCAACGTTCCGCCGCACGCCGGCACCGTTCGATATTTTTTCTTGGTTCAAGACCAAGGCAACGACTTCGCCGACGACAAAGACTATCGCTTGACGGTTGATTGGCTCGACGATCCAGATGAAGCATCCCGCTACATTGGCGGTGTCAAACAGACCACCGTGGTCTCCCTCCAGCAAGACACTATAAACAGCTTTCCGGTTCCTCCGGGGAACGCCAACGTTCTCAGCGGGACGCTTTCCTATGGATATGGGAAGTTACTGAACAACAGCACCGTCACTGGAACCGGCGTGCGTGGGCCCACCGACTACGATTCCATCGTCTCCGATGTGGACCGTTACGAGCTGGATCTCACCCCGGGAGCTGCACCGGTCGATCAGACCTGGGAACTTCAGTGGGTGGTCGCTGATGCAGGAACAGCCTACGAGCTGGCCATACAGCTTCAGTTCTGCGATGGCGATAACCCGCCGACCGATGGGGGGACCTGCACAGTGGTGGCTCAAGGAAGCAAGGGAGACCCACTGGTGCTGGCTTACACGTCTGCGTCCTTGGCATCGTGGCACGGCTTAGGGCCTCTGCAGCCCATCTATGACCGAGACCCCACGCATGTCGTTACCGCACGCGCCTACGGGGGATTCTGTATCGAGCCGCGCTTCGTCAGGGGAGGAAAATTCTTCCTAAACGTCGGCGCGCTCGACCGCAACTCCTACTTGCCCCCGGCTAGGTACACGATCCGGACGGCTTATACGGGTTACCCGCAGAGCTATCCCGTGGACGGAGGGACCAGGAGTCTACCGCCCCCGGTTCTCGACGGTGGAGTGTGGCTACCCGGTTGTCAGTTTACCCACGAGCCATGAACAACGAAGCTCACGGATTAACGCCTTTGCCTGAGATGGTGACCGTCTTGGTCGGAGCGTTCTGTGCATTGGAGACGATCGTCAACGTCGAGTTGAATATCTTGGCCGAGCTCGGAGCGAAGATGATTCGGATGAACGTGTTTTGCTGCCCGGTGACGCGCATTGACAACGGTCCGGTCATCGTAAATTCGGGATCGCCGTTCAAGGTTGCAGAGGTAATCAACAAATCGTCCAAGCCTCCATTGTGAATCTGCAGCGACTCTTGCGGGGCGGTGCCAACGTAGGTCGCGTATCCGAGCGACTGCCCAAAGTCGAGCGAATCTGCATCGGTGATCATTTGCGGTTGTTGTGGCAGGTCATGCCCCTTTCCACACGCGGCGAGGGCAAGCAAAATGGGGCAAATCCAAGACAAACGGGAATGCATCGATTGAATCTCCAAATCCGGTCGAGGGCCCAGGTTCTGGCCAACCGCGAAAACCAGCATAACTCGATTCGACACATGCTGGCTGTATCCATCGGGTTTCTCGCGCTGGGGTGCGGAGGTGCGAAACAAGACTTCATTTCGGGCTTAGCTTTCGATGCATGTAATCAGGCGTGGCCGATCTGCGACCAGGTCGCTGGTTGCATTATGAGCCCCCAGACCTACACCGAGGGACGTCTGCCGGGGGGTAGCGAGTTGATCGTCAAGATCGACGAGCCGTCAACGGTCCGGGTCCACATGTATCTGGAAAATGTACGTGCGGCGGGCAATCAGACGGCGCTTGATTTCTACGAGACGGGGTGTGTCAATCGGATCAGGAGTAGCGTCACCGGCAATGCGTTCGTCTCCGAATTCGATCAAACGGGGGATTTTGTGCGGGACGCGGATCTACTGGGAATTGGCGACCACCTCATCCAGCTGAGCTCCGATACCGAGTGCACTTACACCCTCAAGCTCGAGGTCATTCCCAAGCGCACCCAGTAATAGCTCACCCGTTGCGTTTCAGAGTCGCCAGCAGTCGGTTCGCGACGCGAAATGCATTGGCGACGATCGTCAAGGTGGTGGGGACACCACCGCTCGTTGGCATGAAGCTGCCGTCCACCACATAGAGGTTGCTAACGGCATGCGCTCGACAGTCCTTGTCGAGCACAGACGTCGCGGGGTCGTTTCCGAACCGGCATGTGCCGTGTTGCAGAATCGTGGTTTCGCCGGCGATTCCAACGCGTTCCAGCTTGTCGGGATTCATCGCGGCGAGCACTTCCTCGCCGCGCTCGACCAGGAATTTGGTCATTGCAAAATCCATCGGATGGCGTTCAATCGTAATCGCGGCCACTGGAATTCCGTATTTGTCCTTGGTGGTTCCTTTCACCGATACATGGGTCCCCGCGGTTGGCAAAAACTCACCATAAATCTCAAACTGTAGGATTTTGGAATCCCGATACGCTCGAAGTTGGTCCTTAAGCGCGGTGCCAAAAATTCCACCCTTGCCGCTGCCCGCGATCCGGACGGCCGCGAAGATCGGATTGGGATGGGTCCACATGAAACCCAGCGTTCCACCCTTGCGGAAGCCGTGCCGATCGTCGGGCATCAGGTAAAAGTCTTGAAGGCTGCGCTGGACAAAGGGCGCGGGATCCTCGAGCCACGGCCATTGCGGTTTTTTCTTTGCGATCCGAAAAGTGGCCCGCGATTCGCCGAAGGAGCTGAACACCAAGTTTTGGCCGACCAGTCCATTGTCATTCGCCAAGCCTCGCGGAAAGCGGGACGAGGTGGAGTTCAACAGCAGCCGCGCGCTCTCCACCGCGGTGCAAGAAACCACGATGATCCTCGCGGGCTGTTCTTGAGTGATTCCCTGTGGATCGAGATAGACGACGCTCCTCGCATTTCCTTGAGATCCGACTTCCACCGAACGGGCCATGCAGCGTGGCCGAATCTCCACGTTTCCGGTGTGTAGCGCCGCCGGAATCAAGGTCGAGTTGGTGCCCGACTTGGCCCCGGTTTCACAGCCGTAGCTGCCGCACAGAGCGCAGTATGCGCAGGCTGCTCGGTCCCGATACGCTTCGCTGATGATCCCGCGTGCCGTAGGAAGTGGGTGCAGGCCCAGCTTCCGACACACCCGATCGATCTCTTTGGAAATCGGATGTTCTTGAAGCGGAGGCAGCGGATAAGGCTTACTGCGCGGTTCTGCGAACGGATGCGCAACCACCCGCCCAGAAACGCCGAGCTCCTCCTCCGCCTGATCATAGAAGGGGGCCAGTTCCTGGTACGTGATCGGCCAATCAGCGAGATTCGTGCCCGGTACCGCTCCCAAGGTGCTTCGCAGCCTGAAGTCTACTGGCTTGAGGCGATAGAAGTAGCCGCTCATGTGAACGGTGCCGCCCCCGACGCAATTGGCGGTCCAGGCCGCGTTGCTTCGCTCGTATTTGCCGCCGGCGCCCTGTCGAATCAGGTGTGGTTCATCCCACGGAAGTGGCATGAAGAAATTGCGCCGACTGTTGAGGATCTCGTCGTGGACGAATTCTTCGTTCTGGTAGTGGGCACCCTTTTCCAGGACCACGACCTTCAGACCCGCTCTAGCCAATTGCAGTGCCATCGGCGCGCCCCCTGCGCCGCTGCCGATGATGCAGACGTCCACTGGAGGCAGACCCACTAGTGCATCCTGTGCGAGTGGAGTTGTCTCACCCCATCGTACTGAGGAGGGGGTTCGGAAGTTCCAAAGCCCACCAAGGCCCAGCCGACGCGGTCCTTGTTTCCACCATACGACGGGTCTCCCAAGAAGCCCTCGAGCGAGAGAACCATGAGCAGCTCAAAATACTTGGCCTCGATGGTTTTTGGCGGACTGTCTTTGAACTGAACCAGTACCTGATCTCGCTCCGAATCGCTGATCTCCGAAAAGCCTTTCTTAAACATTTGTCGGGTGCGGCGATCGAGTTGAGCGGTTCCTGCTAGAAAATCTTGCTTCACGTGTTGCATTTCGGGAGTCAGCAGCATCCGGTCGATGTACACCGGCACGTCCGCATCCAAGGCACCCGGATCCTGATCGCGAGGAAGCAAGCGGTCGCACGCCGCAGAAACCACCGCGAACTCTTCAGGGGTAAAAGTTCTTAAGGCAGGCGGGCCCTCAGCGGTGGAGGCGGCTTGGACGTTAGCAGCGGGTGAGGTTGGTGGCCGCACAGCCTGATGGCCGCAATCCCTTCGGCACGCGCCGCCGATCAACACCACGCCTCCGCCGAAGAAGGTAAGGCGCCGAATAAACACACGCCGAGAAATCCCCTTTCCCGACGAGTCGTCACGCGCCATGCGTAGAAGTGTCCGTCGAGAATCGCTCTAACGCAAGCATGCGTTGTCACTGAGTTGAAAGGAAAAGAGAGTAAATTGAATACACTTACGCACAGCATGTATTTCCTTGGAAATTTGCGTCTGGGTCAGACCCGACGCGGCTAAACAATCGCTATAATTTTTCTTTCAGATTGGCTGTGGTCTGGATCGAGGAATGATCGATGAATTTGAAGATCTACGCAGTAATCCTGATCGGGCTCGCAGCCTGCAGCCCGGGTAGCGTGAACAATCCGGATGGTGGCGACCCGGGCAATGATGGGGGCCCGAATCCGGATTCCGGGACCATTGTCACGTTGGATCCAAGCACGATGGAAATTACCCCACTTGCGATGGCCATCGGGAGCAACAATCAGGTTGGCGTGGCTTATTTCAAGAATGTTGCACCGACCATTACCGACGCTGGACAACAAATCGCCAATTACGAGATTCGGTACCTGGAGTGGCAAAACGGCGCGGTGACCATTCCCTCGGAAAAAATCCAAACGATCCAGCGCGTGGATGGGGTCGCGGTTGCGTTCCAAAATAATGGTCGGCCAGCAGCGAGTTACCTCGGCGGAGATAGCAAGGGGTCACTCTATTGGCTTCAGAGCAATCTTGCGATCTCGTATCGCCAAGCGAATGGTTCGTGGACCGAAGAAATTGCGGTGCGCTACTCAAACGAGGCCATCTGCGGCAATCCACTGAGTGATCAAGGCAATGTCGTGGGACTCCACTCGGCGATCGCCTTCGACGGCGGCACTACCTACGTCGCGTATCGGGACGTCCATTACGGTGAGTTTCCTCTGCAGGACTGGAACGCCTCCGATTTGGAATTGGTCTACGGCTCACCGGGGGCATGGACCCACGAGGCAGTGATCTGCGGAGGTAACAACAAACAGGCCTGGGGAGGCCACAATCAAATACTCATCGTTCAGGGGCAACCTGCGATCGTGAGCGATCAGCTCTTCGATTCCGAGACGGCGCTCGGGGTCAACGTGAACTTTTCGTGGAGGCGCAGCGACGGAACCTGGATTTCAAAGACTCCGGTGATGCAAATTGCCAATACCCAGGTAGGTCCGTCGTTTGCGTACGACAGCACGCTTGGGTTCGCGGTGGCGGCCGTGGATCGCAGCTCGGATACGCTGTTTTTTAGCTCGTCGCTAGATGGCATCCAGTGGACGGTGAAGGACCCGGCTTACCAATCAGGCACCGGCGGTTGGTACCCCTCGGTGGCGGTGGACCCCTCCACCCATGAGCCGTCGATTGCCTATTACTTTTGTTCGATCACACCAGGAGTGTCGGAGGGCAACTGCCCGACGAATCAGAATGAGCTTCGGATCACCAGCCGGGTGTTGGGGAATTGGCGCAGCAGTCGCATTGATACGCAAGGTGGTGTCTTGCCGAAGCTCGGCTTTCTTTCTACCGGCAAGAGGGTGATCGTCTATCGCCACCCCCAAACCGGTGCCCTGAAGCTGTACGTGGACCGATGAAACAACGGTTCGGCTGGATAGCAACTCTCCTGGGGGTTTCCCTAGGCATCGCTGCCGGCTGCAGCCCGTCCAACGGCCTCAGCGGCAGTTTGAGCGAGGTGTTTCCGCTAGACATCTCTCGGGTCGAGACGGTGCGAAACACCGAGGCTTTTCAAGTCAGCTACTACGCGAACCACGACACCTCCATCGATTTGGTGGTGCAGGTCACCGTGGCGACAGCCGATTTGAATTTGCAATCCGGAAGCAATGTTGGTTTGGACGGCGAATACCGCCCGGGCCACCAGCGAACCACGGTTGTGCACATGGCGGCGGGTGAGCCGCTGCGCCAGTTGCCGCCCGTCCGTAGAGGCAACATGGTGTTCTCGCAGCTCGGAAGTCCCGGCCAGAACACCCACGGCAATTTCTCAATGTCCTTCGGCAGTGGTGGTGACCTGGGCGACGGTCGCGACTTGTCCGGCAGCTTCTCCAGCACCCTCAAGGATGGTGGTTTCTAGCAGAGAGCGAGGGGGCGCACGAAGCGGTGCCTGTCGGGCGGCACAAATTGGCGGTTCGCGCGATGCGTGATTCTCAAGGAAGATGACGTCCCGGCGCCTTCGCGGGCTTACTCATCATCCGATTGCACTAAGTGGTATTTGTGCAGAAGCGAGTAAAGGTGCTTGCGGTCCAGCTCGGCATCGCGAGCTGCGCGGGCCACGTTGCCTTTGGATTTTTGCAGCAATCGGGTGAGGTACTCGCGCTCGAAAGTTCGGATCAGGTCTTCCTTGCACTCTTTGAACGCGCCGTCGTAACTGACCGGCACCGCCGGCCCTTGCGAGCCGGCCTGGGGACTGGACTCGCGGATCAACGCATGGCTGTCGAGCTCCGGGATTTGAACCATGTGACGGGCGCGCTCCAGCGCGTTGCGAAGCTCGCGCACATTGCCCGGCCAATTGTGGGCCAGAAATTGATCTCGGACCGCAGGAGGAAGCTTTTCCCAAAGTTCCTCGGTGGCGAAAGCGTTGACCAGCAGCGGAATGTCCTCCTTCCGATCTCGCAGCGGCGGCAAGCTGACGGTGAAAACGGAGAGTCGAAAGTAGAGATCTTCACGAAAGCGGCCGGCTTGGGTTTCCGCCCACAGGTCCTTCTTGGAGGCGACCACGATGCGCGCGTCGAAGGAAACGTGGGCATCGGATGCGCCCAATCGACGAAATTCTCGATCCTCGATCGCCCGCAACAGCTTCGGTTGCAGGTCCATCGCGAGGTCGTCGATTTCGTCGAGGAAGAGCGTCCCGCCATGCGCCCGCTCAAGGCAGCCGATACGTTGCGCCACCGCACCCGTGAAGGCTCCTTTTTCGTGCCCAAACAGCTCGCTTTCAATGAGCGAATCGGAAACGGACCCGCAGTCGAAGATCACTAGGGGCCCTGCGGTGCGCGGCGACAGTTTGTGGATCAGTTTCGCAGCTGCGCCTTTTCCGGTGCCGGTTTCACCGATCAACAGCAGCGTGGAGTCCGTGGGGGCAATGCGCTTGAGCAACGCGAAAATCTGCCGCATCGGCAGGCTCTTGCCTGCCATGTCTCCGAGCCGCTCCTCGGACGTTGGCGCAATTTCGACCGGAGCAACTTCGGGCTGGAACCTGAGCCGGACATCTCCGACTTCCAGTATGGCACCTGGCCGCAGGTAAGCCTCACGTACCTGAGCCCCATCTAGAAAGGTTCCGTTGGTGGAGCCCAGGTCCTGCACCAGGAAACGGTCCCCCTGCCGCTGGACCAGCAGGTGGGCGCGGCTCACGGTGGGATCTTCGAGAACGACGTCGTTTTCCGGGGCTTTACCGATCCGCACCGTTGATTTGTTCAGGGCAAAGGCGGTGCCGGCTGCAACCGTGTTGACCAGAACCAGATGGAACTCTTGAGCCGCCAGTCGCTCGTTTGTGGCGCGCCGTCCTCCCACGGTCGTCCGTGGCATGGCAGATCCTGGAATTTCGAGGGCCATTCTCGAGGTTGAGTTTACCGAACTTGGGCACTGTTGGCTGGCAAACGGTGAGCAAGGTAGCCTGGTGTGCGTGCGGGTATCTGGGCGAACGCCGCTCAGCGCACATCTCAAGGCGCAGCCATTCTACCGATGGAACCGATACCCCAGTCCGCGAACCGTGAGAAAGTGTCGCGGATTCTCGGCGTCAATTTCCAGCTTCTGGCGCAATTGGGACACGAAGTTGTCCACCGTCCGAGCGGTTCCCTCGTAATCAAACCCCCAGGCTCCCATGATCATCTAGTTGCGGCTGAAGATTCGATCCGGGTGACGAACCCAATACTCGAGGAGGCGCAGCTCCTGAGCGGTGAGCTCAACCGACTTACCGGCACGCGTCACCGCTTTGCTAACGAGGTCAACTTCATTTTCGCCGAAAGCGACAATCTCTCCGGCCCGTTGCTGCCGCCGTAGTACGGCCTTGATTCGCGCCAGAAGCTCTTGGACACCAAATGGCTTCACCACGTAGTCGTCTGCGCCAAGCTCGAGACCGAGGATTTTGTCGTGCTCCATCCCGCGGGCGGACAGCATCACCACGGGAATGTCTCGCCCACGCTGCCGCAGCTCTTTGATCACCTCATACCCATTCATCTTCGGAAGCATTACATCCAGCACCAGCAGATCTGGCTGTTCGTCCAGCGCCCGCTGCAGGCCGGTGCGACCGTCTTGAGCCTGTAAGACATCGTAGCCCTCGAACTTCAGATTCATGGATAAGCCGGTAAGGATGGACAGGTCGTCCTCGATCACCAGAATCCGTTGCGCGGCAGAGCTCACCCGCGCGCCTCCGCGTCGCCCGCGGCCTCGAGTGGCAAATGAACCGTGAAGCAGCTGCCTTTGCCAAGCTCGGTCTTCAGCGAGATTCGACCTCCGTGAGCTTCCACGATCCGCTTCGCCAGGGCGAGCCCCAAGCCCGAGCCCTCCGTTTGACGCGTTAAAAGGTTCTCGACTCTGTAAAAGCGTTCGAAGATGCGCTTTCTCTCGCGGGCTGGAATCCCTGGACCATTGTCCACCACGTCGATGGCTACCCCTCGTGGCTCCGAACGCGCCCGGATCGCGATTTTCTTCTCTGCTCCGGTGTACTTGAAGGCGTTTTGCATCAGGTTCAGCAGCGCGCCTGCAATGGCCTCGCGGTCTACAAGCACTGCCGGCAGTGGGCTCTCCAGATCGCAGCTCAGCTGCACGGGTGCATTGAGGCGCTGGGCCCGAAATGCAGAAAGGGTTGCATCGACTAGACTGCGGACCTCCATCAGCTCGCGTCGATACGTTTTTCTGCCGCTCTCGATGCGTGCCCAGTCCAAGACGCGCTCGATCATTTCCGAAAGCCGTGCTGCTTCCTGCGCGAGCAGCGCCAAGATCTCCTGCGTCTGGGCAGGATTGGTGACTCGGCCCAGCGCCAGAGTTTCGATGAACATGCGGATCGAGGTGAGTGGAGTCCGGAGCTCGTGGCTGACCATCGAAACAAAGTCGGTCTTGAGCCGCGACAGCCTCGCTTCTCGGTACAATACGCGGCCCGTGTAGATGACTCCAATTGCGAGTGTCACGTACAACAGGCCCAGCAAGACGCCGTAAATGATGCGGTTGCGCGTGGAAGCACTGGCCACCGGATCTGCGCCTGTGGCCATTGCCACCAATTGGAAATCCTGAAGCGGAGCAGTGAAACCGCGCCTTGCCAAAACAGCCGGCGCGCCGCGTGCCGCATCTCGCGCTTCCACCACACCGGACATGAGCTTACCGACCAGCCCTTCGTTCCCGTCGTGCTTTGTTGGAACGAACTCGAATCGCACCGGCTCCTGCGGAGTGATCAAGCCTTTTCCGAGGTCCTGAAGAAGCTCATTGATAGAGGCGAGAGGGAGCCGAAAGCCTCGAAAGTCCGGACCATCCCGACGAAACGCCACCACCAATGTGCCGTGGACATTGGAGATGGATAAAGGCGCAGAGTTGTCGCTCAGCGAAGACGGATCTGGAAGCCCGGCAGTGAGTGCAGCCAGAAGGCGAGGGTCGTCGGATTTGATAACCGATCCGCGCACCGTAAACGTGGCGTCGGAGAGCTGGGTCCCGCCAGGCGAAAAAAGGGCGACCGAACCCGCAGCGGTTTTGCGAACTTCCCCAGCTCTCAGCTGTGCTTCTAAGCGCTTGCCCAGCGTTTCGAGCTTGCCGCCCCAGGCTGTCTCCAATCTCTTTTCGACCGCAGCTCGCTCATTCACGATCGCGAGCACCCCAAAGCCGGACAGCGCTGCTGATGGGAGGACCACGAGGAGGATCAGGAGCGCGAATGTGCGGCGAAAGCTCAGCAGTTTTAGGGAAGAAGAAAAAGGCACAGGCTCCTCTGACAGGCACCTCAGTAGCCAGGAGTATGCCTAAGCCCTCATCGTTGGCCGGCACAACACCTGCAACGGATGTCTATTGTAACGACGTACCACCCTCAACTATCAGTTCTTTCAAGCAGTTTAGCCCTCTGTTCTTCATGGTTGCACTTCGCGATCAGGGCATTGATGTCCGAACTCACCCGGGCCGCACGTTCTTGCTGGCCTGCGTGGTCGCCGCGAGCGTGGTTTCTGGGTGCAAAAAGGCCCCCGTTGCCCTCCCTTGGGCTAGCTCGATGGCCGTGTCATCGGATGGAAAGCTGATTTACGCCACCGATCCGGACAATGACTTGGTCGTCGTTTTAAAGGCTCGTACCGAAGCAAAAGTGGCGCAGATCAAGGTTGGCCGCGATCCAGAACGGATCGCCCTTGATGCCGATGGCCACCTGTATGTCAGCAACCGGGGCGGCAGGAGCGTATCAGTCATTCATCGCGGCGATTGGCGCGAGGCGAAGCGCATCCCAGTAGGCCTCGAGCCTGTCGGATTGGCGGTCTCTCCGGACAAGCGATTTCTCTACGTCGTGAACAGCACGTCACTCGAAGATCCAGAGAACGGAACGTTGGTGGCGATCGATTTGCAGGACCTTCATCAGAAGTGGTCGCTCACCATCGGTCCGGAGCCGAGGGAAATTCGGTTGTTGAGCGAGCACCGTGCTTCGGTTCTGCTGCGGAAGGAGCACGCTGTTCTCGAAGTCGACCTAGAGAACCCAAGAGTTCTGAGCAGACGAGTACTGCTCACCAGCCGATAGCGCGACGGTTGGCCTGGGCCTGCGAATCTGATTTACAGGGCGCCGATGCGCGCCTGCATCATTGGCTCCGGCTCCTTCGGCACTGCGTTGTCCACGGTGGTCTCGGTGCACTGCGAGCACGTGATGCTATGGGGACGCGATCCGGACCTGGTTTCAGCCATCAACGAGCGCCATGAAAATCCACTCTACTTGCCCGGCATACCGCTGCAGAGTCGCGTGCGAGCCAGCACCGACCTCGAGGAAGCACTCGCCGGCGCAGAGCTGGTTGTTTCGGCAACCCCGTCTCAAGTTACCCGGCAGGTGATTAGTCGCGCCGCGCGCTTTCTTCCTCGCGGGGTTCCACTGCTGACGGTCTCGAAGGGGATCGAAAATGACACCCTGCTCACGATGACCGAAGTGCTCGAAGACTGTCTTCCGGAAGAGTATCACCCCTACCTCGCCGTCCTGTCCGGCCCATCGTTCGCGAAGGAAATCGGTCAGCGGATGCCAACGGTGGTTACGGTGGCATCCCGCTGGGACAAGGTGGCGCTTCGCTGCCAACGGGTTTTACACACCGAGAGCTTTCGCTCATACACCTCCTCGGACGTCGTGGGGGTTCAACTCGGCGGCGCGCTCAAGAATGTGATCGCCATTGCGGCGGGTATCGCAGACGGGCTTGGATTTGGCCACAACGCCCGGGCAGCGATCATCACCCGCGGTTTGGCGGAGATTACCCGCATCGCGGTGAGACGAGGTGCCAACCCGCTGACGCTGTCTGGCCTGGCGGGAGTGGGAGACTTGGTTTTGACCTGCACCGGCGAATTGTCCCGCAACCGCCGGGTCGGTATCGAGCTGGGGAAAGGACGGTCTTTAAACGAGGTTCTCGGGGAGACCAAGCAAGTGGCAGAAGGAGTCAAAACAGCAATCAGCGCGCGGGATTTGTCCCAGAAGCTGGCCGTGGAGCTGCCCATCTGCGAGCAGGTCTACTTGATTATTCACCAGGGAAAGAACCCGAAAACTGCGGTTGTCGAGCTCATGACGCGCCAGCCGAAATCGGAGCTCTTGTGAGCCAACTCAGGCGCCGGTCATTTGCTTCCGCGAGCAACGTCTGACTCGCATTTTCCAGGAGCTGCTCCAGACCCGAGCGGCTTCGGGCGCTAATCGCCACTCCCGGTCGGACGCGAAGCAACGCCTCGATGTCTTGCGTCTGAAGCTGGTCGCACTTGTTCCACACCATCAATCGCGGCGTCCGCAGCAAATCAAGGTCCTCGAGAATCGCTTCTACGGCCCGAACTTGCTCGTCGTGAGCCGGATCCGACGCATCCACCACATGAAGAAGCAGGCTTGCTTCGTCCAGCTCTTCGAGAGTGGCTCGGAAGGCGTTCATCAGGTCGGGCGGCAGATCTCGAATAAAACCCACCGTGTCGGTGATGATCGCCTCTCCGCTGCGCGGAAACCGCAGGCGCCGGCTGGTGGGATCGAGGGTAGCGAACAACTTGTCCTCGACGAGCACCCTGGACTCGGTGAGAGCGTTGAGCAGGGTCGACTTGCCGGCATTGGTGTATCCGATGATCGAAATGACCGGCACTTGGTTTCGACTGCGTTGTGAGCGACGCACCGCTCGTTCCTCCGAGAGGTGATCGATTCGCCGCTCCAGCTGGGCGATGCGATCTCGCACCCGACGCCGGTCGACTTCGAGCTTGGTCTCACCTGGACCCCGGCCTCCGATCCCACCAGCCAAACGCGAAAGCGAATCGTCTCGCTGCGACAGCCGAGGCAGAAGGTACTTTAGTTGGGCCAGCTCGACCTGCAGTTTGCCGTCCGCGCTTTGGGCCCGTTGCGCAAAGATATCGAGGATCAGCTGGGTGCGGTCCAAAATCCTAAGGCTGGTTTCTTCGGCGATGTGCCGCCCCTGAGACGGATTAAGGTTCTTCTCGAAAATCAAAAGGTCGGCCATCAGCTGCATCGACCTTAGATTGAGCTCTTCGAGTTTGCCGCGGCCGATGAGGAAGCGCGGGTCCGCGTCTCGCCGCACCTGCAGTACCTTGTCTACCACATCTACGCCTGCCGTCCTGGCCAACTCGGACAGCTCCGAGAGGGCGGATTCCGCCTTATGGCGCTCGCCTTCGAGGCTCACTGCGACCAAGATTGCGCGGTCTCGTCCAGAAATCCTCTGCGCCGAAGCTTGACGTGCAAATTCGTCCTCGAGCGCGCCTACGGTTTCAAGGACGTCGGGTTGTTTGTCGTGCACCGACTTCAACGTTTCGGTCTGCCACAAGTGACCGTTCCCGTTGATGGGTACCAGGTAGGCGAAATGAAGCGGACCAGGCAGTCCCTGCTCCAAGACGCCAATGGCGGCCACCAAATCGAGGCGCAGCAGGGCGAGGTCGGTGAGATCATCCTTCGTAAGCGGCTCGGAGCGAAGGTGCGTATGGACGAGGCGCAGTCCGCGCAACCGGACCTGACCGGCTCTCGCGCGGCCGATGTCCGGCAGCTCGAGCTTGTGGGCGTTTCCCACCACCACGTTCTCCACGTCGCCCTTGCGATTGACGAGGATTCCGACCTGCCGGTTGATGTTTCTCGACAGCTCCGTGAGATGGCGAGCCACTTCGGGATTGACGATCTCGTGCGGCGAATTTCGCCGCCGAAAGGTATTTCGCAACAGCTTCAGCTCGCTTGTCTTGAGCCCGAGGGTATTGCCGAAGACTTCGCGCATTAGCGGTGCACCGGCCGGTCAGCTGGGGCAACAGCACCACCCAAAAAAGTCCGAGAGCCGAGCATCTACTCTATAGCTTTTGACTTCGCTCCCTCCCCTTTCAACTAAATCGAGTAGGGAACCGTCCCGGCAGCATCCCGACCGGCCAAGTCCATGAGGGCGTGAAACTCCGGTGAGTTGACTTTCATTACCAGGAGCGACACCTGCAGGTTGTCCGGCATCGTGGCCAAGCGCCGGGATTCACCGTGAACCATCTGCACATCCCAGTGGCCTTGTCCCTCGCGAAGAGCCAGGTCGAGGGCGATCTGGAAATGGTCCCGCTGCCAGGTCGGGAGCAAGCGCAAGCGATAATCCGGGGCTGCAGCACCCGGTTGTCGACGTTCGACGAATGCTACTTTGTCGGTCTCACCTAGGAGCTTGGGTTGCGCGACCACCTTGCCCTCCTGTCGTATCTCAAGGGAAAAGTAGAGCTTTTCCCCCGGAGGTGTTCTGCGCGAGCCGGTGCAGGCAAAGCCAAAGAGCGCGGCAACGAAGATCAGATATGCACGCATCAGCCTCCCTTTTCGCGGTTCCAGCCCCGAGGCAAGCAATGACCGAGCCAAGTAACGCCCATTCTCAAGCCCCGCAATTTAGCACATTGCGCCAAGTTACTTGTCATTACGGCGCAGTATCCGGGCCAATTTCGGACAAAATGACCCCGATGTTTCTGTTCGTGGTCCAGTTTCTTGGCGTGTTTGCTGTCGCTCTTTGGGTCGGAGCGGGCGCCGCGGTCGTCTTCCTCGTCGTTCCCGCCACTTTCGAACGAGCGAACTCCAGACAACAAGCGGCGGCTCTTGTTGGCACAATCATGCGGCGTCTCAATCGGTACGCACTCGCTGCTGGATCGATTGCGCTCGGCAGTGCACTGGTCGAGCTCGTCGGTGCGCCAAGTGCTTCTCGAGCGGTCGCTCTTAAGGCTGCACTGATCGCCGCCATGCTTGGATTCACTCTCTATTCTGACTTTGTGGTGGCCCCTGATATTCAAAGAGTTCGATCCACGTTGGTCAACGTCGCTGAAGGCGGACCCCTGGACGATCCGCGACGACAAGAACTCAGAAGACTGCATGCTTTTTCAGGGCTTCTACTGATTGGTCAAACTTTATTAGGTGGACTCGCGATCGGCCTTGCGTTGATGAGCGGCCGTTGAGCTTCGGCGTCTTGACGAAGCGCCATCCAATTCCGCATCCTGCACCGGGCCCGCCGAACGCCTCGCGGCCATCGAAGCTGACCCCATCACATGGAAAGAACCGAAAGACTCCTAGATCTGGTTGCCCTGCTCTTGGATGCGCGAGAGCCGATCTCGTGGGCAGAGCTGCGCGACGCCTTTCCGGAGGATTACCAGGCCAGTTCCGACGAAGCAGCTGAACGCAAGTTCGAGCGGGACAAAGCGGAGCTGCTGGAGCTAGGAATTCCAATTGCTTACGTTCAGGGCGATGACGACCGAAAGGACGGCTACGTCGTTGACCGCGAGGCCTATTACCTCCCCGAAGTCGGGCTCACGCCGCAAGAGCTTGCGGTTTTGTACGCCGCGGGGTCGGCCGCGCTGGCTTCGGGCGCCTTCCCCGGCCGGTCTGACCTGGCACATGCCCTTCGAAAGATAGGTTTTTTCGCCGGCACTGAAGTGCCCACCCCGCGAGTGCGGATGGAGTGGGGAGCGGTTCCCCCCGCGTTGGAGCAGGATCTCGGGCAGAAACTCGAGCAGCTTTGGAACGCAAGCGCGACGCGCAAATCTGTCGAGGTGTCCTACTATTCGCCGCGCAGCGGCCAAACTACGAGTCGCCGCGTCGACCCGTACGGGCTGGCGATGCGGCGGGGCATCTGGTCGTTGGTGGGCTTTTGTCACCTGCGCCAGGGGATTCGAACGTTCCACCTGCATCGCATCCGCGCCCTAAAGGTCAATCCACTGAAGCCAAAGACGCCGGACTTCGACGTTCCAAGCGATTTTCGTCTCGATGAGCACGTCGCGAGCTACCCTTGGCAGCATCGGATCCACCCTCCTATCCACGTCACCCTTTCCCTTCGAGGAGAGATCTCGAAGCTCGCTCCTCGACTGTTTCCGGACGCAAAGGTCCACTCGGAAGGCTCGAGTTCGCGGGCGGTCGTCACTGCAACCTACACCGATGGGTTATTGCGCTACGCGCTTTCGCTCAGTCCAGACTGCAGCGTTCTAGGGCCTCCGGCCGCGGTGGAACGCTGGAGTCAAATGGCAGCGAGGATTCTGCAAGCCCACGAAACCGCTCGCCCGGCGATTGGAGCATCGGCGTGAGCGACGTGCACGAACGCCTTCGGCGTCTGCTTTTCTTGGTACCGTACATCTCCAAGCACCCGGGGATTTCCGTCGAGGAACTCGCTCGCGCGCTCTCGCTCGGCACCGATCAGCTCCTCAAGGAGCTGGAAATTCTCACCATGGTCGGCCGCCATCCGTTTCAGCCGGATGACTACATCGACATCTACGTGGAGAATGGCCGGGTGTATGTCGATCTGGACCAGCGATTTTCGGCGCCGCCGCGCCTCACTGCCGCCGAGGCCACGGCGCTGACGGCAGCGGCGGAACTGCTCAAGCCCGCTGCAGGAGGAGCTCTGGAGAGCGCGTTGGCGAAGCTTGAGAAGGTCCTGCCGGCCGAGGTGAGGAGCCAATACCGGGACATGGGCCGCAAAATAGACGCCAGCGTCCAAGGGCCCCCTGAGCTTGCACCACTGGCAAAGGCGATCGCGGATCGCCGTGAAGCCACCTTCGCCTACTACAGCCATGGTCGAGGCGCGGTGGAACAAAGACAGGTTCGCCCCTTGGAGCTGTTCAGCCACCGGGGCCAGTGGTACCTGCATGCGTATTGCCTCAGTCGCAAGGACGAGCGGCTTTTCAGACTCGACCGCATCCGCGATCTGGCGGTGACCAACACGTCCTTCGAGCGCGGGAACGGCCGGCGCCCGATGGTTCCCAATCCCGCCGGAGCTGCCAAAGAAGTGAAGGTGCGTTTCTCGGCGGTGGCCGCTCCTTACATCCGGGAGCGTTTTGGCCAGTATGTCCGGGCGCTCGAAGACGGTGGCGCTGAAGTGAACATCGCTGGGGATTCGGAGCGTTGGCTCGTGCAGTGGGTGCTCTCGTTCGGCGGTGAGGCGCAAGTCGTCGAACCGGAATGGGCTCGACGCCTTATCGCTCAGGCAGCCGCCGCGGCGGCGGCTCACTGACGGGCTTCCGGACCCCGAAGCGCTCTCGGTTGGCAAGTGGGTTGCAGCTGCACGGGCGTGCGCTCTACCTCCGCCGAAGGTGCCCGTGAGCGGACCCACGCCAACGGTCAGCCGCGCGCCGGTGATTCACAGACTCACATCGTCCGTGGCGACGTCCAGCGGACGCGCCTCCTGGTCCGGGAGTTGGGACCAATAGCGATTTTCGCGCTTGGGATCGGCGCCGTCCTTTTCCTGGCTCATCGCTTTCTGGGCCATCGAGCTGGGCTTTTGGAGTTCGAGCCCAAGGCCCTGAGTACCGAGCCAATTAGCGCGTCCTTCGGATTTGGAAGAGGGGTGCGCTTCGAGCATCCGATGGTGAAGGAGTTCGAGGTTCGCCTCGAGGCTCCGCTACCCTGCGCTCTGTGGATCCATTTTCAATCGAAAGACATCTCCGTAGGACAGATTTTGGTGAGCGCAAACGGATATCGGGCGGGGTACGTTCCGGCGGACGGTCTTCGCAGCGCGGAGCTCTCTCACGAGCTGTTAATCGGAGCCCAACTCCTGAGGTTGGGGGAGGTGAATCGACTGGCGTTCGTGAATGAAGGGGCCGCCCACGGGAAGGCCGTCTGGAGGATCTGGAACCTTTGGGCGGAAGCGGAGCCTCTTCCTCAAATGGCGCCAGAACAATTGTCCGCAGAAGCGGAAATTGCTTTTCGACGAGGGAAGCTTCGTTTCGAGCAGCGAGAGATCGGCGCGCCCAATCGCTTTCTCGCGTGGAAGGATTTTCGCAATGCTCGTCTTTTGATGGAGGCGCATCCCGAACCGCGCCCGCGGCTTTATGATTTCGCGCAACAGCGCATGGACGATGCTCAGCAAGAGCTGGACGCGCTTTGCGCCAAGCTGATGCTCGAAATCCAGCGGGCGGTCAGCCAGCACAAGCGCGCCGCTGCACACGCGCTTTTCGAGCGGCTAAACGAATATTTCCCCAGTTCGCGATCGGCCTGCCTACTTTGGGCCGAGCGGCGCCGCCTCGAGCTCGGGCTTTAGAGCGTGCGGCGCCTGTGGTACCAGAGCGTTATCAGCCAACGGCGAGGTGACGAACATGCTGGACAGCTTCAAGGCCAAGTCGCGCTTGCAGGTCGGCGGCGGAGGGTACGACTACTTTCAGTTTGGGAAACTGGCGAAAGAGCATCCCGCGCTCGGCACGCTTCCCTTTTCGCTCAAGGTGTTGCTGGAGAACCTGCTGCGGCACGAGGACGGCCGCGTAGTCCGCAAGGAACATCTCTCTGCCCTGTTAACCTGGAATGCCAAGGCTGAACCCAGCATCGAAATTTCGTTCCATCCGGCGCGGGTTCTGCTGCAGGACTTCACCGGCGTCCCCGGGGTGGTGGACCTTGCGGCGATGCGGGAGGCGATCGCCCGGATGGGTGGGGATCCAAAAAAGATCAACCCCCTGCATCCGGCCGACTTAGTGATCGACCATTCCGTGCAGGTGGACCAGTTCGCTTCCAACTCTGCATTTCAAGCGAACGCGGAGCGCGAATTCGAACGCAATCGAGAGCGCTACTCCTTTCTACGTTGGGGCCAGCAGGCTTTTGGTAATTTCCGGGTCGTACCTCCGGATACCGGTATATGCCACCAGGTGAATCTGGAGTACCTGGCCCAGGTCGTTTTCCGGGAGCGCGGCAGTGCGTATCCGGACACGCTCGTGGGTACGGACTCGCACACCACGATGGTGAATTCGCTCGGTGTCGTGGGTTGGGGAGTGGGAGGAATCGAGGCCGAAGCGGCGCTGCTGGGTCAGCCGATCACCATGCTGATTCCACAGGTGGTCGGCTTCAAATTGCATGGGTCCTTACCGGCGGGCACCACCGCCACCGATCTGGTTTTGACGGTGACCGAGATGCTCCGCAAGAAGGGCGTGGTCGGCAAGTTCGTCGAGTTCTACGGGGCTGGGCTGTCCTCATTGTCGCTCCCTGACCGCGCCACCATTTCCAACATGGCGCCAGAATACGGCGCCACCATCGGTTTCTTCCCGGTCGACGATGAAACGCTCGAGTACCTCAAATTCACGGGTCGTTCGCCGGATCTGATTGCCCTGATCGACGCCTATTGCAAGGAACAGGGATTGTTTAGAACCGATGAGACGCCGGACCCGGTGTTCTCCGACATCCTCGAGCTGGATCTGGCGAACGTGGAACCCTCGTTGGCTGGTCCTCGCCGGCCGCAGGATCGGGTTCCACTTCGAGAGAGCAAGAAGGTGTTCCGAAAGTCGCTGCTCTCGTTGTTAGAGGCTACGTGCGCCAATCTGGACCAGGAAAAAGTCGGGCGCTGGTTGACCGACGGTGGCAGCCCCGCGACGCCGCCCCCGGACCTACTCAAGCCGCACCTGGGCAAGCTGGTCCATTCCGTGCCCGTCAAACAGGGGCCGTTGACGTTCCAGCTAGGGCAGGGCGCGGTGGTGATCGCCGCGATCACGTCCTGCACCAACACCTCCAATCCCGAAGTGATGCTCGGTGCAGGATTGCTGGCGAAAAAAGCAGTCGAGCACGGCCTGAGCAGCAAACCGTGGGTGAAGACCTCTCTCGCGCCAGGCTCTCAGGTGGTGACCGATTACTTACAAGCCGCTGGCCTTCTCCCCTACCTGGAAGCGCTTGGCTTTCATCTGGTCGGATACGGTTGCACCACCTGCATCGGCAACTCGGGTCCGCTGCCGGACCACATCACGGACGCGGTGACCGACGGGGAGTTGGTGGTGGCGAGCGTGCTTTCCGGGAATCGAAATTTCGAGGGCAGAATCAACGCGCTGGTCCGAATGAACTTTCTGACGTCTCCGCCTTTAGTCGTGGCCTACGCCATTGCCGGTGAAATGGACCTCGACCTCACCCGAGAACCGATCAGTCACGATCGAAATGGGCAACCTGTTTACCTCAAGGACATCTGGCCGACCGAGGAAGAGATCCGAGAAGCCATTCGTGCGGCGGTGAAACCGGAGCAGTTCAAGCGTCGGTACAGCCAGATCCTCGAAGGCGATGAGCGCTGGAAGACGCTGCCCAGCACCGGCGGAGAGATTTTCCGTTGGGATCCTCAATCTACGTATGTCCGCAAGCCTCCGTTCTTCGAGGACATCCCGAGGGAGCCCGTTCCGCCGAAGCCGATCCGGGGCGCGCGCGTTCTGGCGCTCTTGGGGGACTCGGTCACCACTGACCACATTTCGCCTGCCGGCAACATCGCGAAGAACAGCCCTGCCGCGCGCTATCTCATCGAGCATGGAGTGGATCCAAAGGAGTTCAATTCCTATGGGGCGCGCCGCGGCAATCACGAGGTCATGGTCCGCGGAACTTTTGGGAACATTCGGATCAGAAACCAGCTGGTTCCGGGAGTCGAAGGGGGCGTCAGCATTCACTTTCCGACTGGCGAGAAGATGTCGATCTATGACGCGGCCATGAAGTATGCAGCTCAGAACATCCCGCTGATCGTCCTTGCCGGAGCGGAGTACGGTACCGGCTCCTCCCGCGACTGGGCTGCAAAGGGCACCATGCTGCTGGGGATTCGTGCGGTTATCGCCAAAAGTTTCGAGCGAATTCACCGCTCCAATTTGGTTGGCATGGGAGTCTTGCCACTTCAGTTCGAAGCGGGCCAGGGGGCGGACTCGCTTGGCCTCACCGGCCGCGAGACGTTCGAGATCCTCGGCATGGAAGATCTGGCGGTGGGAAAGAAACTCTCCGTGATCGCGACCGGTGAAGGTCCGGAAAAGCGATTCTCGGTCCAGGCACGCATCGATACTCCAAACGAGCTGGACTACTACCGGCACGGGGGCATTCTGACGTTCGTGCTGCGCCAGCTCGCCAAGAGCTGAAAGCGCCTTCGAGTCAGCCAAGGGATCTTCGCAATTTCTTCTTCGCGGCCAACAATTTCTTGTCCTGAAGGCGCTTCTCGCGTGCCCGAAAGCTGGGTACCGTTTTGCGCCGCACCTTGGGGACGACGGCCAGCCTCGCCAGTCCAACGCGCAGCCGCTCCAGCGCAGCGGCGCGATTTTGCCACTGGCTTCGCCGTTCCGTTGCGATCACCGACATCTCGGTCGGGGGATGGGTGAGGCGGACGCCGCTGGCGGTCTTGTTCCGATGTTGGCCTCCGGGGCCGCCGGCGACGAAGAACTCTTCCCGGCATTCGGCCAGCAAGGCCGAGTCACCCAGCGCGAGGGCGCGCTGCGCGGCTCTTCGCCGCTCGAGGCTTACCGTCATGAGGATTCCAACACCGCGCGTGCCGCCTGGTACGTTGCGATGTGGGCCTGAATGCTCTTGTCGATGGGCTCGGCATAGCCGCCCCCGAGGGTGAGGACGATGGGGAGCTGGCACTCCAGGGCTTTTCCAAACACCAGCTCATCCCGTAGCCGTAGGCCTTCCGCGGTGAGCGCGAGGCGGCCGAGGGAGTCGTCCGCCAAGGGATCCACACCCGCTTGGTAGAACACGATATCCGGATCGGCGAGCCGAAACACCTGCGGCAAGTGCTCGGCGAGCGCGGCAAGGTACGCCTCGTCCCCGGTGCCGTCTTCTAGCGCGATGTCGAGAGACGATTTGGTTTTGTGAAAGGGGAAGTTGTGCGCACCGTGCATAGAAAACGTGAAGACAGAGCTCTCGTTCTCGAAAATTTGAGCGGTTCCATTGCCTTGATGGACGTCCAAGTCCACTACCAGGGCGCGCGAAATCTTCCGTTCTGCCTGGAGGGCACGAATCGCCACCGCGATGTCGTTGAAGACGCAGAACCCCTCCCCGTGATCTGCGAACGCATGGTGCGTTCCTCCGGCGAGGTTGCCGCCGACGCCGTGCGCGAGCGCCCATCGCGCCGCCGCCAAGGTACCGCCGACAGACGCTCGGGATCGCACCAGCAGCTCTTCGCTCCAAGGAAAACCGAGACGGCGCAGCTCCAGCTCGCCCAGTGCGGCGCTGAAAAGACGACCGAGGTACTCAGGGGTGTGGACCAGTTCCAGGACGTTTCTGTCGGCCAGTGGCGCTTCCTCTAACTCGAGGGCGCTCAAAACGCCCATGCGTAGCAGCCCCTCTCGAACGCCTTGGTACTTTTGGATCGGAAACCGATGCCGAGGCGGCAGGGGAATGACGAAGCGATCCGAGTGATAGGCCCGCATCGCGGCCTAACGGCGAGAAGATGTCTCCTCCGATGTTGCCTCGGAAGACCCGATCTCTTGATTTGTCCGTGCGGCCGTGGCCGATGCTCGAGTTTGCCAATAATCGAGTCTTTCCAGGAACTTGTCCTGATGGCCAAAACCAGCGCGCGCCAAGCGCTCCGATTCGATCAGGTCCGCCATCTTGGCGCACAACTGACTCAACAGGCGCAAGCTCTCTGCAAGCAGTTTCTCGAGGCGGTCTTCGATGCGGCTGGAGGCGATGGTCGATGCGCGGTCGCGAAGCGGTAGTGGAAACTTCATGGGTAAGAACTTAAGGGATCCCGCGAGGCAACGCTACTGGCCCTTGGAGAACCCAGCGGGCGCGAGGAGAAAGGCATGAGCACGCAAGCGATCAAGAAAGTGGGTTTCGTCGGACTTGGAATCATGGGCAGCAGGATGGCCAGGAACCTGGCTCGTAAGGGCTTCGAGGTTACGGTGTGGAATCGAACCCGATCTCGTGCTGAACCATTACGCGCCGAGGGCATCAAGCTTGCGGGGACTCCCGCGGTGCTCGCCTCAGAAGTGGACGCGTTTTGCAGCTGCCTTTCCGATCCGCCGGCGATCCGAGAGGTGGTTTTTGCGAAGGATGGGCTGCTCACAGGTTCTAAGGCCGGTCAATTGTTCATCGACTTCTCGACCGTTTCTCCGGAGTTTTCACGCGAGCTGGAGGCGGGTGCCACACGGCAGGGGCTCGATTTCGTCGAGGCGCCAGTGACCGGGTCCAAAACCGGCGCCGAGAAGGGGACGCTTCTAATGATGGTGGGCGCCAAAGCCCAAGCGCTGGAGCGCGCGCAACCCGTCCTCCAGGCGGTGGGGGAGAAGGTGATTCACTGCGGTCCGGTCGGAGCCGGCAGCCAAGTGAAGCTTGCTGGCAACGCGCTCATCTCGATGATGCTCGAGGGACTCTGCGAGGCAATGCTGCTAACTCAACGTGCCGGCGTGGATCCCCGAAAGTTCCTGGAAGTGGTTCAGTCCTCCGGTTTTCGTTCCCCGTACTACGACTTCAAGGGCCCATCGATTCTGCGGCGCGAATTTGAGACGCATTTTTCGATCGACCTGATGTTCAAAGACCTAAGCCTCTTTCTCGAGAGCGCCGCGCGGCACCGCATTCCGACTCCTTCAGTTGCGGCGGTAAAGGAAACCTATCAGTTGGCTCGCGCCCAAGGGAAAGGCCAGATGGACATCGGGGCGGTAGTCACCGCTCTGGAGGATCTCTCGGGCGAGAGGCTGAACTAGCTCACACCCGCAGCCCCCCAGCGCTCGTCTTTTGTTTACCTTGTAGTCAACGGCGAGACTGGCTAACAGCAGCTAGCCAGACCGGATTAGCCAGGCTGCGCTTTCTCGTGGAGGGGACACGTGAGGCTTAAACGCGCAATAAAAACTCTGGCGGTGATCATTCCGTTGGCGATGACGCCTGGAGCAGCGGGTGCTGATTCTGCCGAAGGACAATCCGAAGTTGCTGCTGCCCCGCCCGCCCCACCACCCTACAGCTGGAAGGTGAACGTCGGGTTGAGCCTTATCTATTTGAAAAGCAGCGCGAAGACTCTCACCTTCGCGGGTACGGCCGCGGTGGAGCGAAAGATTCCCGATTGGATTTTTCTCATCAAGGCGGGCGGAGCGTATGGAACGAGTCAACTGCCTGGCAGTGCCGACTCGCAGGTGGTCGCATTGGCCGCCTCGCTCCAAGCACGCATCGACAGAAAATTTTCGGACGTGATTTCGGCGTACGTGCTCGGCGGAATCGAGACCGATCACGTCCAGAGCCTCCGGGCCAGGGAATATGGCGAAGGCGGCATCAGCGCCACGTGGGTCGACGTCCAGGAAGCTGACTATTCGAAGACTTATTTTCGGAACGATCTCGGCTTCCGGTACCAAAATGATTCTAGGCACCAGTACTACCCGACGGAAATGGACTTGCCAAACGTGGAGCTGGTTGCGCCTCGAATTGGTGCAGTCTTTCGCTACGCATTCGCCAAGGGAACGGCCTTTAGCGAGGAGGCCGAGGTGCTGCCCAACCTCTCCGGCGACGCCCGGGTGCTGGTCAATTCTACAACGAAGCTCACGGCCGCGCTGACCGGCGCCCTCTCCTTCGCGACGAGTTACCTGGTCAAGTACGACAGCGCTCCGGCGCCTGGCAAAGTCAGCACTGAAACTGCGCTTACCGTGGGATTGGAGGTGGCCTTCTGATGCTCAAAGAATTCAAAGACTTTCTCTTGAAGCAAAACGCTCTGGCGCTGGCGGTCGCGGTCATCATCGGGGCTGCGGTCAGCAAGGTGGTCAGCGGTATTGTCGACGATCTTGTGATGCCGATCGTTGGGATCCTCCTCCCCGGAGGTGAATGGCGGACCGCACAACTGACGCTGAGCGGCAACAATGCCATCAAGTACGGAGATTTCGTGGGACGGCTTGTGGACTTCATGATCATCTCCTTCGTGACCTTCTTGATCCTCAAGACCATCCTGAAAGAGAAGCCGAAAGAAGCACCCGCTACGAAGACTTGCCCCTACTGTCAGGAGGTGGTGCCGGCTGCCGCCACTCGCTGCCGCGCTTGCACTTCCCAGCTGAAGTAGCCGCGCAACCGTTAGGCAATGAACTCCGCCGCGTTCTTTTGAGATACGCGTTCAATCACCTTTGGAGATAGCCCCATCTTTCGCATCAGGTTGACGGCCCGCGCGATTGCGAGAATGTCCCCGGCGCCGTTTCCGGAGTTGGTATTGAGGACCAGCCGCTCGCTTCCGAGCTTCCGAATCAGGGCCACGGCGTGCTCCGATCGAAGCTCATCCGGGTGCAAGGTCAGGCCCGCGTAATGGCCACACTCGAGCGCCAACCGCACAGTTTTCGCGTTGGTGTGGTCAACCAGCACCTTCTCGCGCGCCACTCCTGCCTCTCGCACCAGGTTCAGAATGCGCCGAGTCAGTCGCTCCTTGTCCCGCCGCGGCGTGTGAATCAGCACGCTCACTTTCAGCCTGCGCGCCAGCTCCAGTTGCTCGTTGAAGGCCTCTTCTTCGGCGGCGCCGCCGCGCTGAAGGCCAATCTCGCCGATGGCGACCACCTTTCCGCCACGAAAGAAATGGGGCATCGCCGCGAGCACTTCGGAAAGACCGCGGCGCGGCGCGCACCGGGGATCGACCCCCAACGCTGCATAGCCGTGAATGCCAGCGCGCTCGAGCCTTGGCAGCTGCTTGTCGACGATGTCTTCAAAGTGGGCGAGCAACTCCCTCGAACTCGCGGGCAGGGGTGACGCAAACGAGACGGCCAGAGCGGCAGTGACCCCAAAGAAACGCATCGAATCCAGATCCTGATCGTTGATACCTTCAGGATGCAGATGCGCGTCAAAAATCACCCTCGAATGGTGCTTCCAGTTACGGACGAGTCAAGAATCGCGGAGTTGGCCACGGGCCACCGCGGAATCGGAGACTTCATGGCATGTTAGAAGAGCCATGAATTCGGTGATCGCAAACTCTTTGCTTTCCAGGCGCGGGATATTGAAGCTGGCGGGTGCCGCACTCGGCCGGGCGATTCTAAAACCGACCCAGGCGCTCGCGGTCGGTGGGGCGGGGATGACGCGGACGATTCCGAAGTCCGGCGAATCGGTGCCCGCGGTCGGGATCGGTAGCTCCCGAACCTTCGACGTTACCGGCGAGGCGGATCGCCAAAGCGTCAAGGAAGTGATGCGGGTCTTCGTCGATCTGGGTGGCCGGGTGGTGGATACCTCTCCGATGTATGGCCACGCGGAGTCCGTCATTGGCGAGGTAGCGGATCAACTTGGGCTGGGCGGCCGGCTCTTCCTAGCGACCAAAGTATGGACCTCTGGCCGAGAGGATGGAATCGCTCAGGCCACCGAGTCGATGCGCCGAATGCGAACCAAGAAGCTGGATCTCATCCAGGTGCACAATCTGCTCGATGTGGACACTCACTTGAAGTGGCTGACCGAATGGAAGGAAGCGGGCCGCGTCCGTTACGTCGGAGTCACCCACTACCAGCAAAGCTCGCACTCAGCGCTGGAGAAATATGTGGCTTCAAAGCACATCGACTTCATCCAGCTGAATTATTCGATCTCCGAGCGTGAAGCGGAAAAGAGCCTGCTCCCCGCAGCGATGTCGTCCCGCACCGCGGTTATCGTCAATCGACCATTTGCTGCGTCGGGTTTGTTCCAACGGGTGCACGGTCAACCGCTGCCGACGTGGGCGTCAGAGTTCGACGCCAACAGCTGGGCGCAGTTTTTTCTCAAGTATGTGCTGGCACATCCCGCGGTCACCTGCGTCATCCCGGCCACGCGAGACCCTAAGCACGCGGCCGACAACATGGGCGCCGGTTTGGGCAAGCTCCCGGACGAAACCATGCGCCGCCGGATGGTTGAGTTCGTCAAGTCGCTCTAACGCGCCACTTAAAGCTGCGGCGATCACTGGAAGGAGATGTCGTGTTCCTCGGGCTCGACCTTATCGTCGGCGAGCAGCTCCGCGAGCGCTCGAAGCGCGTCGGAGGTGGTGAAGATTCCCAACACCTCGGCGCCATCGACCACCAGCGCGGATTCACAGTGTTTTTCCAACATCGTCCTCGCGACTTCACCGAGTGGAGTGGTCGGTGAAACCAAATACGGATCCGGGCTCATCGCCTCCTCTACCGCCGCGCTTTCCGGTTCAGCTCCGGCAAGTGTTTCGATCACATACAAGTCGCGCTGCGAGACGACGCCGAGCAATTCAGTCCCATTCATCACCACCAGATGGCGGACATTGGCCTCTCGCATCAGCGCGTGAGCGCCGGGGATTGGAGCGTTGGA
>Ga0126369_10000307_pt1 | contig 31702 bp, 28 predicted proteins | sample PanSoiMetaPlot_1_FD_109646 | JGI IMG/M metagenome (GOLD analysis project Ga0126369, IMG submission 109646) | Tropical forest soil microbial communities from Panama - MetaG Plot_1 | ecosystem: Environmental > Terrestrial > Soil > Tropical forest > Bulk soil | place: Panama | collected 2016-02-17
CCATCCGCGCCGCCTCCTCGGCGCCCAGCGGCTCGCCCGTGTACATCATCTCCAGCGCCCGGCCGGTGCCGATCAGGCGCGGCAGCAGCCACGTGGCGCCGCCGTCGACCGTGAGCCCGATCTTGACGAACGCCTCCACGAAGCTGGCCCCGGGCACCGAGTACCGGATGTCGCACGCCAGCGCCAGCGAGGCGCCGATGCCGGCGGCGACGCCGTTCATGGCGGCGATCGTCGGCTTCGGCATCTCGTGCAGGCGGCCGAGCACCAGTTCGTACTCGCCGCGGATGGCGTCCACCGCTCCTTCGCGGTTTCCGAACTCGCGCACGTCCGCGCCGGCGCAGAACGCCCGGCCGCTCCCCGTGACCACGAGCACTTTCGCGGACTCGTCGCGCTCGGCGCGCTTGACCGCGTCGACCAGGCCGCGCCGGAGCTCGCCGTTCACCGCGTTCATGCGGTCCGGCCGGTTGAGACGGATCCACGCGACGCCGTTCTCGACCTCGTAGCCCACCACCGCCACGTCCGTCCTCGCCTCGGCCATCGTCACCGCCCCCTGAACTGGGCCCTGCGCTTCTCGAGGAACGCGCGCATGCCCTCCTTCTGGTCCTCCGTCGCGAACAGGAAGTAGAAGTTCTTGCGCTCGACCGACAGGCCCTCGGCCAGCGGCAGCTCCAGCGCCTGGTTGACGGACTCCTTGGCCAGCCGCAGCGCCACCGGCGCCTTGTCCGCGAGCTGCGCCGCGAGGTCCAGGGCCACCTGCAGCGTCGCCTCGGCCGGCACGAGCTTGTTGGCCAGGCCGAGCTGGTACGCCCGCCGCGCCGTGATCGGCGCGCCGCCCAGGTTCACTTCCATCGCCACGTACTTGCCGACGGTCCGGGGCCAGCGCTGGGTGCCGCCGGCGCCCGGGATGATGCCCAGGTTGATCTCCGGCTGCCCGAAGCGCGCGGTGTCGCCGGCCACGATGAGGTCGCACATCAGGGCCAGCTCGCAGCCGCCGCCCAGCGCGTAGCCGTTGACGGCCGCGATCAGGGGCTTGGTGAACGCCGCGATACGGGCCCACCGGCCGGTCTGGTCGCGCTGGAGCTGCTCCACGGGCCCGCGTTCGGACATGTCGCCGATGTCGGCGCCCGCGGCGAACACCCGCTGGCCGCCCGTGAGCACGACCGCGCGCACGTCCGGATCGGCGTCGAAGCGCTCCAGAGCGTCGCTCAGCTCGGCGATCAGCGCGGGGCTGAGCGCGTTCAGGACCCGCGGCCGGTCGAGCGTCACCAGGCCCACCGCGCCGTGCCGGTCGACCAGCACGTGCTCGTACTGCATGCTCGCTATCATCGACCATGTGACCCACCCCACAAAATCCGCACCCCACCACCGCGATTTCGCGGGGACCCCGGGAAAGACGCGCCTGTGGGACAGCTATGGTCGCGTTGCGGACGACCTCCGCATTTCGGTCACGGACCGCTGCAACTTCCGCTGCGTGTACTGCATGCCCGCCGAAGGCCTGCGCTGGCTCGCGCGCGAGGACATCCTGCGCTTCGAGGAGATCCACCGCCTGGCCCGGCTGTTCGTGCAGCGCTACGGGGTGCGCACCATCCGCCTGACCGGTGGCGAGCCGCTGGTGCGACACCGGATCGAGGAGCTGGTCGCGATGATCAACGACCTCGACCCCACGCTCGACATCACGATGACGACGAACGGCGTGCTGCTGCGCAACAAGGCCAGGCTGCTGGCCGAGGCCGGCCTGAAGCGCGTCAACATCTCGCTCGACACCCTCCACCTGGACCGGTTCAAGGAGATCGCCCGGGTCGACGCGTTCGCCCGCACGATGGACGGCATCGCGGCCGCCGAGGAGGCTGGCCTCAGCCCGATCAAGCTGAACATGGTCGTGATGAAGGGCAGCAACGACGACGAGGTCGTGGACTTCGCGCGGCTGGCCCGGGAGAAGGGCTACGAGGTCCGGTTCATCGAGTTCATGCCCCTGGACGGGGACGAGATCTGGTCCAACGACCTGGTGGTGCCGAGCCTCCGCATCCAGGAGCGGATCGAGGACCTGTTCCCGCTCACGCCCACGCCGACCGACCGACCCGGCCCGTCGACGAACTTCCGGTTCGCGGACGGCGCTCCGGGCGGCGTCGGCTTCATCTCGTCGGTCTCCCAGGCGTTCTGCACGACCTGCAACCGCGTTCGGCTGACGGCGGAGGGCGGGCTGCGGACGTGCCTGTTCTCGCTGCACGAGACGCCGCTGCGCGATCTCATGCGCGGGGGCGCCTCGGACGACCACCTGGCGCGCGTCATCGAGGGCGCGGTCTGGCGCAAGGAGGAGGGCCACCTGATCAACCAGGAGGGCTTCGTCCGACCCGCCAAGAGCATGTCCCAGATCGGCGGCTAGGCTGGGGGCCTGGCCTCCTGTGATCGAGCGCGCTCGACTCGCCACCCTCATCGGCCTGGTCGCGCTGGCGTCGTGCGGCGAGCTCCCGACGACCGCCGCTCAGCCGAGCACGGCCCCCGCGACGCCGGTCTCGGTCGGACCGTGCCGGCTGCCGGTCGCCTCCGGCGACGCGCCCGTCGACGGCCGCGAGGGAGACGGCACGCGCGGCAAGGGCGGTTTCATCCAGTTCCCGGCCGCGACGTTCACGCCGGACTCGGCGAGCCTGGGCGACTACGACCTGGGGTTCACGCGCTGGGTGCCGACGTTCCGGTCGTGGGTCGAGCCAGATGGCGCCCACTACGCGTGGGGCGACAACACCGTGATCCACATCGTGGACGTCGCCAGCGGCGGCGACCACCCGGTCACGGTCCCCGCTCCGTCCGTCGTCGTCAGCTACGAGACCGAGGGCGTCTACGTGGCGGCCACCGCCGGCCAGGCCACCCAGGGCCTCGGGCTCATCGACGGCGCGGGCGGCTTCCACCAGATCACGGGCGGCGGGGTGTGGAGCGCCATCGGGGGCGGCTTCGCCTACGGCCAGGAACAGGGCCACGTCCGCAAGCTCGACCTCCACAGCGGCTCCGTGAGCGACGTGGGCGCGTACCAGGGCGCGACGCAGGTGCTGGGCGCGACCGGCACCGCGCCGCTGGTCGCGGTCACCTCCGGCGCCTCGTACACGGTCTACGCGGGCAGCACATCCATCTACGCGGGCGCGCCCGGCGACGGGAACCCGGCCGGACCGGTCGCGGTGGACGGGTCCGTCGTGTGGTTCGGCAGCCGCGCGGGCGCGGTGTGGCGCTGGGCCGGCAGCGGCAGCACGGCGCGCGTCGCCAGCGTGCCCTTCGGCGCGGTGCTGATCGCCGGCGGCTGTCACTGATGGTTCGTCCGGAGGAGGCCCGGCGGCCGCTCACCGTCAGCGAGCTGTCGTTCGAGATCCGGCGGGCGCTCCGGCCGCTCTCGACCGTCCTGGTCAGGGGCGAGGTGACCGGCCTCAAGCGCACCGGCCGCGGCAACTACTCGTTCGCGGTGCGCGACCAGCAGGCGGTCGTGCAGGCGTTCCTGTACGGCGACCAGGCGCGCAGGCTGGGCATCGTGCCGGAGGACGGGCAGGTCTTCGTCTTCCGGGGCAAGGTCGACCTCTGGCAGTCCGGGGCGCTGAACCTCATCGTCGACTTCATCCAGTTCGACGACGTGGGCCGGCTTCGGGCGCAGCTGGAGGCGGTCAAGCGCCGCCTGGAGCTGGAGGGCGCGTTCGCGCCGGAGCGCAAGCGGCGACTGCCCTTCCTGCCTCGCGTGGTGGCCCTCATCACCTCGCCGACCGGGGCGGTCATCCACGACCTGCAGGAGACGATCCGGGACCGCTACCCGAACATGGAGATCCTGGTGTATCCGGCCCAGGTGCAGGGCACCGCCTCGCCCGGCAGCGTGGTGCTGGCGTTGCGCCGCTGCAACCAGGAGGGGCGGGCGGACGTCGTGGTCATCGCCCGGGGCGGCGGCAGCTTCGAGGAGCTCTACGCGTTCAACACCGAGCCGGTCGCCCGCGCCATCCTCGCCTCGCGCATCCCGGTCGTGACCGCGCTGGGCCACACGTCGGACCGGACCGTGGCCGACATGGTCGCCGACGCCGAGTGCCGGACGCCGACCGAGGCGGGCACGCGGGTGGTGCCGCTCAAGCGCGACCTGGTTGCCGCGCTGGCCGAACGCCGCCGGCGCCTGGAGCGAGAGACCGCGCGCCAGATCGCCGGCCACACCGAGCGGCTGGCCCAGCGGCGCCAGCGTCTGAAGCTGGCGCTGCCCGCGCTCCTGCGCCGGCGATCCGAGCGGCTGGAGCGCTTCCGCTCCGATCTGGCGCGCCTCAGCCCCGCTCGCCAGCTCGAGCGCCGGCAGGAGCTGCTGGGGGAGCGCGGCGGCCGCCTGGAGGCGGCCGCCCGGCGCCTCCTCCGGCAGCGGCGCGCCGAGCTGGCCGGCCGGGACGTGCCAGCCCGCCTGGACCGGACGGTGACGGGCCGCCTCGCGGCCGCCGACACGGGGCTGGCCCACCGCCGGGGCCGGCTCCAGGCGCTGAGCCCGGAGCGCGTCCTGGCCCGCGGCTACAGCATCACGCTGGACCAGGCGGGCCACGTCCTGCGGTCCGCGGCTGACACCGCGCCTGGCCGTGCCATCACGGTGCGGCTGGGCGCCGGCTCCCTCGCCGCGCGCGTCGAGGAGACACGAGATTGAACGAGCGAAGCGAGAGAACCCGCCCCTCCCCAGTGGCCGGGGAGGGGGTCGGGGGAGCCGAAGAGCTGACCTACGAGCAGGCGCTGGACCTGCTCGACCGCAAGTTGAAGGTCCTGGAGGACGGCGACCTGTCCCTCGACGACGCGATCACCGCGGTCGACGAGGCGCGCAGGTACCTGCGACTCTGCGAACAGCGCCTGGAGGAAGCGCGCAGGCGGATCGAGGTCCGGCCCGAGGGCGTCGGGGCCGAGGAGTCGCGGTGAGGAGCCTCCGCATGAACGAGGAGGTGCTCGGCCGCGACGGACGCCGCCTGGGCACGGTCGAGCGGCTGGTGGTGGACGAGCAGGCGCATCGGGTGACCCACGTCGTGGTCCATGGCCGCCTCGTGGGCATCGGCCACCTGCGGGACGTCGACGGCGCCCGCCTGGCCGCCGACCTAGACCGGGACGAGCTGGGCCGCCAGCCCGAGGCGCGCCCCGAACTGGTGGGCGAGCCGGGCCGCAACTGGCGGGCGCCCGGCGGCTACTCGCTGGGCGACTTCCTCGCCATCGTCTCCGCGCTCGTGGGGCAGGAGCCGTACGTCCCGCCGGTGCACCTCGACCTGGACCTCTCCGCGGTGCACGAGATCGCCCCCGGGAGCCCGGTCTTCTCGGGCAGCGAGCACGTCGGCGAGGTGAGCGAGGTCCTGACGGACGAGGCCGGTCGGGTCACGACGCTGGTCCTCCGCCGGCCCGGCCTCCTCGGCCACCGGGCCAGGCTGCCGTCCGACCGCGTCGTCGAGGTCGTCGGCACCGCCGTGCACGTGGACCTGAGCGACGCGGAGATCGAGGCGCTGCCGGCCTACGCGGGCCCGGAGTAGCCGCCGCCGGCCGGGCCGCGGGCCTGGCCGCCGTGGCCGTTCCGCGAGTTCGACGACGTCGCCGCCTTGAGGGCCCAGCGGGCCCAGATGCTCGCCCACACCAGCCCGTTGGCGAAGGCCGGCAGGTCGGCCGCGTAGTGCTTGTGGTGGAAGGTCCACATCGCGCGGTGGAGCTCCAGCAGCATGCGCGACGACTCCTGCTTCGACGCCATGACCTTGGCGTGCACCGCGCGCGCGGTGGGCAGGTAGAAGACCTTCCAGCCGCCTGACTTCAAGCGGTAGCAGAGGTCCAGGTCCTCGCCGAACAGGAAGTAGTCGGGGTCGAAGAAGCCGACCCGGTCGATCGCGGCCCGGCGGACCATCATGCAGGCGGCCGTGCCCGCGTCGATCTCGTGGGTCTCCGTGGCCGGCAGGTGCCCCATCGAGTAGCGGTTCAGCCGCTCGTTGTGCGGGAAGATCTTGCCCAGCCCGGTGTAGTGGAACAGCGTGGCGCCCGGGCTCGGGAATCCGCGCCGTGCCGTCTCGTCGAGGAGCCCGTCCGGCCGCTGCAGCCTGGGCCCCACGGCGCCGGCGTCCGGGCGCACGAGCAGGAAGTCGGCGAGCCTGCCCACGCAGCCGGGCATGACCGTGACGTCGGGGTTCATGAGCAGGATGAAGCGGCCCTCCGCCACCTGCAGGCCGGCATTGTTCGCGCGGCCGAAACCCACGTTCGTCCGCTGGCGGATGACCTTGGCCTCGGGGAACTCCCGGGCGACCGCGTCGACCGACCCGTCCATGGACGCGTTGTCGACGACCACCGCCTCGGCCGGCACGTCCGAGCACGCGTAGTAGGCGCGGAGGCAGTCCAGGAGCTGGTCCCTGGTATTCCAGTTGACGACGATCGCGGAGACCAGCGGCTTCCCGGGCGTCATGTCCGCACAGGATACCGGTGGACACCGCCGCGCGCGAACCCCCAGGAACGATCCCTAAAATGGTGGGCTCGTGACCGCGACCCTAGAGTCGCCGGCAGAGCGCGAACCGCTTTCGCGCCTCCAGCGAATGCGCCAGAGCACCCTCGTCCGGCAGAACCTGGTCCTGTTCCTGGGGGGCTTCACCGCCGGCGTGGGCGGGTTCGTCTACCACTCGATCGCCGGCCGGACGCTCGGTCCGCGGCAGTACGGCGAGGTGGCCGCGCTCGTCTCGCTCTACACCGTCGGCACGATCGCCAACCTGACGCTGGTGCTGGTCCTGGCCCGCTACGCCGCGAACCTGGACGTCGCCGGACGGCCCGGGGCCATCCGCCACATCGTCCGGCGCTCCAGCCAGCTGCTGATCCTGCCGACAGTGGCCTTCTGCCTGCTGACGGCCGCGGTGGCCGTCCCGCTGGCGCGGTTCGAGAACTTCGCCTCGCCGGTCCCGGTGCTCTGGCTGGGCCTCGCCATCGCCGTCTACTGCTTCACCGCCATCCCTCGCGGCGTCCTGCAGGGCACGCAGCGGTTCACGGCGCTGTCCGCGAACCTCGGCCTGGAGCTGGTGGTCCGCGTGGCCAGCCTGGTCGTCCTGCTGGCGATCGGCCTCGCGGTCACCGGTTCGATGATCGCGATGCTGATCGGGGTCACGTTCGCGTACCTCGTCGGCACCTGGATGCTGCGCGACCTCTTCCGGATCGAGCGCGAACCGGTTCGGATGCGGGCGATGGCGGCCTTCGGCATGACGGCGGCGGCCGGCACCCTGGGCGTCCTCCTGCTGTACAACCTGGACGTGGTGCTGGCCGTGCACTACCTGGACAAGCACGACGCCGGCATCTACGGAAGCCTCAACAAAATCGAGGTGATCATCTACTACGGCACCCTGAGCGTCAGCCAGGTGCTGTTCCCGCGCGTCGTGGAGGCGATCGCCACGCGGCGTCACCCGGCCCGGCTGCTGCTGCTCTCGGCGGGCCTGATGGCCACCCTGGGGCTGGGCGCCGTGGTCGTGTTCGGGGTGACCAGAGGCCTGATCGCCGCGCTGCTGTTCGGTTCACAGTTCAGCGCCGCCCAGCCCTACGTGCTGGCGGTCACGTTCATCGGCCTCGGCCTCAGTCTGGACAACCTGCTGGTCCAGTTCCTGATGGCGGTGCACGACCGGGTGTTCATCCCGATCCTGGGAGCCTCGTGCATCCTGCTCGTGGCGCTGATCGCGGCGTTCCACGGCGGGCTCACGCAGATCATCGGAGCGGTGATGGTGACGATCTTCTCGCTGCTGGTGGTGCTGGCGATCCGCTGCGCGCTCCTGTTCCGGCGGCTGCACCCGGAGCCGGCTGCCGCCGCGTAGCGGCGCCGACCCGCGCAAACGAAAACCCCGCTGGCCTCGCGGCCTGCGGGGTTGAAATGCTCGGCAACGACCTACTCTCCCACTGCGTTACCGCAGCAGTACCATCGGCGCTGGAGGGCTTAACTTCCGTGTTCGGAATGGGAACGGGTGTTTCCCCTCCGCCATAGCCACCGAACGGCGGCAATTATAGCGCTATCGGGTGCGGCGGCGTCGGGCGCGGAGGCTCTTGATCTTGCGCGCCTCAGCCGGAGGCACGTAGTGCGCGCGACGACGCATTTCGCGCACCAGGCCCTGCTCCTGCACTTTGCGTCGGAACTCGCGCAGTGCCTGCTCGAACTCCTCCGGATCCTTGACGACTACCTTCAAGTCTCGATCACACCCTTTTCTTCGTTGCGCTGAGGTGCCGGAGGACGCGAACGACCCTCGGCCTGGACAACCGCCGTCAAGCATAACCCATGCGGTAGGCTTGGCCGCCGATGCTGGATGCGCCCCGGATTCGGACCAAGCACACCGAGCTGACGCTGGAGGACATCGCCGCGGCGCTGCCCGGGACGGGCGAAGTCATGGCGTCGGTCAGCTGGTGTTTTGCGATGAGCTGGCACGCGGCGGCCGGCGGAAACTGGGACCTCTCCGCGTACTACCTTCGCCGCACGCGGAGCCAGCTGCGCGGCCTCGCCGTGACGCGGCCCAAGTACGCCGAGCAGATCCGCGAGTACGACACCGGCCTCCTGGAGCTGCTGTACGGGAGCGTGCTTGCGCACGACGGCACCGCGTTCGGCGCGCTGTACGGACGCGCAGTCGACCAGGCCAACGAGTACCACGTGGCGACCGGTCACCCGTACATCCGGTGGTCGCTCCCGGCGGAGCCGCCCGAGAAGGGCCTGGACCTGACCGGCGCCTAGGAGGGACGTGCAGCTCGACGTCTGGTCCCCGACCGGACGCACGGGGAATCGCTACGCGCCCTGGACTTCGCTGGCTCCGCCCGGCTGGCCACCCGCCTGCTGGGGAGCGGCCGGCGGGGCCGGAGCCGTCAGCAGGGCGAGGTGCTCCTGGCGGACGACGAGCGTCCCCGCCATGAGGTCGTGCAGGCCCTGGCGGCGCTCGGTGAAGATGACCATCAGGTAGCCCACGCCGAGCACCAGCGCCGACACGATCTTTCCGAAGAAGCGCGCGGTCGCGCGTCCGAAATGGATGCGGCGGCCGTACAGATCCGTCACCACGAGCCGCAGCAGGCGCTTGCCGATCGTGCCCTGCCACGCGGAGCTCTCGAGGCCCGCGTAGTACAGCCAGGCGAGCACGCCCATGATCAGCAGCAGCACCAGTTCCGCGCCCAACGCGTTCTCGATCGTCGGGTCCTGACCGCTCGACAACAGGCCTATGCCGATGAAGATATTGCCGACGAAGTACAGCACGAAGAAGCCGATGAGGAGCAGGACCGTGTCGATCGCCCACGCGCCCGTGCGGCGCCCGAAGCCGGCGTACGCGCGGCTAGGCGCCGGCGGCGGCGCGGTTGCGTGGGGCTGATGGACCGGGGCCGGCGCCACGTGCACCGCCGGCGGCGGCGGCGGCCCGGGGATGCTCACGCTCGCGGCGGGCGCCCAGGGGGTGACGGTGGTCGCCGCGGGCGCTGGGACCGACTGGGGCGGGGGCGGGATGCCGGCGCCTGCGGGCGGCGCCCACGGGCTGCTCATGGCGGGCGGCGCCCAGGGGCTGGCGGCGGCGGGCGGTGTCCAGGGGCTGACGCCGGCAGCGGGAGGGTGCCCGGCCGGCGTCACGACCGCGGCGCGCCCGGCTGCCGCGGCCGCGGCCGCGTCCTGCCCGGCGTCCAGGCGGTCGAGCGCCGCCCGGGCCGCGGCGTGCTGCCGCTCGCGACCGCCGCCAACCTCTCGCCTCGCCCAGTCGTACCACTCGGCGTACGCCCGCCGGCGCGGTGAGATCCTGCCGACCAGCGCCACGCCGAAACCCGCCGTGCTGCCGCGGGCCGCGGTGCGCGCGGCCTCCTCGTCGGCACCGACCTCCTGCGCCTCTACAGCCGCCTGCGCGGCGGCCAGGCAGACTCTGTTGTCGCTGGCGACCTCGCGTTTCGCCCAGACGTACCACTCGGCGAAGCGTTCGTCCTGCTGCCGGGGATCGCCCTCCACATCTGCAAGGGTAGGGCTTTGCGAGTGCCGTCCGCCTGCGGCGGCGGCCCTACACTTGCTGCGCGAAGATCGCGAGCCGCTGCGTGGCGAGGTTGCCGGCCCACAGCGGCCAGCACGTGGTCAGCACGAGCCGCGGGTCGGGCGTCTGCACGAGCACGCTCGAGTCGTTCGGGTCCACGATCCGGGTCCCCGTGATTCGGTAGGTGAAACGGGCGGTGCGCGTCTCCAGGACGACGGTGTCGCCCGGGCCGAGCTGGCCGAAGGGAATCCAGAACGTGTTGTGCGCGGCGATCGCGACCAGTCCGTTCTGGCCTGGCATGGCCGTGGTCGGATAGTGGCCGGGCCCGGTGGCCAGGACGCTGAGGGAGACCCCCTGCCGCACGGCCGCGTAGTAGCCGATCCTGGGCACTCGGATCGCGAACGCGGCCTCCAGCGCCGCGGCCGTGCTGTGCGGCGTGGGGGTGGCGCTCGGCGTGTCCACCACCGGTGGGGGCGAACCGGCGTCTTCCACGGACGGCGGGGACGGCAGGGTGGAGGCCTCGCTGGTGCTCCACGCCAGCGTGAGCTGGTCCTCCTGCCACATGCCGTAGCCGACCATGGCGACCGGCACGAGGCAGAACAGGAGGCCGAGCCCGACCATGGTCAGCGCGGCCGCCCGCAGGCTCAGCATCGCCCGCAGACCACCGCGGTGGATGACCGGATGGGCCGGGGGAACCCACCCCGGCCCGTCCGGGCGCCTCGTCATTTCGTGTCCGCTGACCGCCTGCGGCTGGCGCTGACCACGAAGAGGGCGCCGCCGATCACGAGCAGCACCAGGCCGATCAGCGGGTACCGGAAGTCGAACCCGCCCGTCTGGGCCAGGGCCACGGTGGTGTTCGCGGTGGCGGTCGGCGTGGTGGGTGGCGGTGTCGCCGGAGTCGGGCAGGTGTTCTGGAACGGTCCCAGCTTCACCTCGCTCTGCCCGTTGACGGTGAGGTCGCTCTCGACCGCCTTGACGTCCAGCTGGAACGAGTCGAACTTGGTGGTTTCGATGCCGTCGAAGCAGAGTGTGCTCGTGGCGTCGTCCAGGTTGTTCTGGAAGGGCAGCGTCTGGGCGGTCCCGATCGCCGTGAGCTTGTCCGCTGGGGCGCCCTTCTGGTGGCCGAGCAGGGTGAAGGTGAGGTGCCGCTCGGCCTGGAAATCCACCGTCGACACCGTGAGGGTGAAGCAGACCTTGGTCGACGATGTGCAGTTGAATGCCGCCGAGACCGTTGCGTGGTTCGCGGATGCCGTCGCGGTCAGGAGCGTGAGCATGCCCAGAGCGATCGTCGGGATGCTCAGAATCCTCAGAACCTTCACGTGGACGCCTCCTCTCTCCTGCACGTTGACTGAACGGTTGCTTGACCATCCGTGAGGCGCGGCCGCCGGGCCGCAGTGTGCACAGAGGTTTACCCCTACCTCTGCACATCCCTCTCCCACGCTCAACGCACCGTCCCGTGGCACGGTTACGCCATGAAGATCGGGCTCACGCTTCCCAATCGGGCGGTGCTGTTCGGGGCCGTGACGGTCGAGCAGCTGCTCCGCCTGGCGGACCGGGCGGACGCCAGCGACCGGTTCCAGTCGGTCTGGGTCGGCGACAGCCTCCTGGGCAAGCCGCGGCTGGAGAGCATCGCCCTGCTGGCCGCCATCGCCGGGCGGACGCGGCGGGTCCGCCTCGGCACCGCCTGCATGGCCTCCTTCCCGCTCCGCGACCCGGTGCTCCTGGCGTACCAGTGGGCCAGCCTGGACGTGATCGCCGGCGGCCGCAGCGTGCTGGTCGCCTGCACGGGCATCGTGCCGCAGGAAGGAGGACGCGTGGAGGGCGAGCTCTACGGCCTGCAGGCCCGGGACCGCGTGCGCCGGATGATCGAATGGATCCGGATCCTCCGCCTGCTGTGGTCGGGGGAGCGGACCAGCTTCGAGGGCGAGCACTACCGCTTCCGCGACGTCGCGATCGAGCCGCGGCCCGTCGCCCGGCCCCACCCGCCGATCTGGATCGCGAACAACGCCGTGGGCGACCGGGCGCTGATCGAGCGCACGCACCGCCGCGTCGCCCGCCATGCCGACGGCTGGGAGACCTCGCTCTCCGATCTCGACGACCTGGAGTGGCGGCTCGCCGACGTGCGCGCCAAGCTGGCCGATCAGGGCCGGGACCCGGCGGGGTTCGAGACGCACCTGTACCACAACGTCAACATCAACGAGGACGAGGACATGGCGTACGAGGAGTCCAGGCAGTTCCTGCGGCGGTACTACAGCCAGGAGTTCCCGCCCGACCGCGTCCGCAGCTGGTGCGCGCTCGGATCGCCCGAGCGGTGCGTCGAGCACCTGCTGGCGTACCGCCGGCTGGGCTTCACGGAGGTCACGCTCCGGATCACCAGCTGGGACCAGGAGGCCCAGTTCGAGCGCCTCGCCGGCGAGGTCCTCCCTGCGCTGGAGGCTGCGGCATGAGAGCGGACCACATCGTGTACGGCGTCGGCGACCTGGAGGCGGCGATGGACGAGCTCGCCGAGCGCCTGGGCGTCCGACCGGCGCCCGGCGGCAGGCACGTCGGCCGCGGCACGCACAACGCGCTCCTGGGCCTGGGCGACGGCGCCTACCTCGAGGTGATCGCGGCGGACCCGGAGCAGGAGCCGTCGCCGGGTCCGGTGGCCTTCGCCCTCGACCGCCTGCGCCTGCCGCGCCTCGTGGGCTGGGCCTGCCGGACGTCCGATCTGGACGGGCGCGTCGCGGCCGCGCGCGGGCGCGGGTACGACCCCGGGGAGGTCCGGGCCATGAGCAGGCGGCGGCCGGACGGCTTCCTCCTGGAGTGGCGTCTGACTCGGGGCGAGCCCGACCCGGATCGCCTGGCCGTCCCCTTCCTGATCGACTGGGGCGGCTCGCCACACCCGAGCGAGACGGCGCCGGCCGGCGTGCGGCTGGTCGAGCTGCGCGGCGAGCATCCCGACCCGGCCGCCCTCCGGGAGGCGCTCGACGCGCTGGGCGCGGCGCTGCCGGTGGACCGGGGACCGGAGCCGGCGCTGGTCGCGACCCTGGACACGCCGCGCGGCCGCGTCGTGCTGCGCTGAGGAGATCAGCCGAGCAGCAGCCGCCGGTTCGCGCTGATCCAGGCGGCCTCGGCCGCGAACGCGTCCGGGTTGCCGTCCGCGGCGAACCGCACCCACGGCTCCACGCCGCGGCGTGCCAGCTCCAGCGTCTCGACCCGCTCGGCCTCGATGATCCGCACGGCCTCCTCCACCACCTCCGCCGGCGTGGTGCGGCCGTACGCGGCGCACAGCGTGCGCAGCCGCAGCGGCCGATCGACGCCGCCCGCGAACCCGTACTCGCAGGCGCGGCGATCGCCCGCCAGCGGCACCGCGTACCACGCCAGGTACGCGAGGTCCGAGATGGCCGGGCCGGGCTGGGCGAAGTCCCAGTCGATCAGACCGACGACGCGGTCGCCCCGCCACACCGTGTTGAACGGCGAGAAGTCACCGTGTCGCACCACCTCGCCGGCGCGCGGCGCCAGCGGGTTCCGCCACCTCGCGTCGTCCGGTGGCTGGAAGCCCCGGACCGCCTCGTGGTACCGCCGCAGGAGGTCGCCGAGCTGACCGACCCCGTCGCCGGCAAGCATGACGTGCGGCCAGCCCGTCCAGTCGAGCACCGTGCCCTCGAGGAACGTCAGCACCTCGCGCCCCCGCTCGTCCACGCCCAGGACACGGGGTGACTCGGCGAACCCCGCCGCCTCCAGGTGGCGCAGCAGCGCGTGGACGGTCTGCGTCCACGGCCCGGTGGACCGGCGGACGGTCGAACCGACGCGCCAGACCTCGTTGACGAACCCGCCGGCGAGCCGCTCGTCGCTCAGCTCACCACCGAGCGCGGCCGCGAGCCGCCGCCGAGGCGATGCCCGGCGCCCGCGTCAGCAGGCCCACCACATAGGAGGCCCGCTCGCGTCGCGACGCAGCGCAGGCCAGGTTGCCGCACTGGTCCTCGACGAAGTCCAGCCGGACCTCCGGCGGCAGCAACCTCGAAGTCAGTCCCAGCAGCCGCCCGGCCCACGTCGAGGTCCACGGCTGCGCGGGCGCCGGCCGGTCGAGGTCCTCGGTCCGCTCGCCGATCCACACCAGCGTCGCCGCCAGGTCCTCGGCGGACAGCATGATGCGCGTGAGCAGCTCGGCTCTGCGCGCGGCGTCCACCCCCCGCAGCTCCTCCAGCGTGCGGCGCAGGACCAGGGCGACGTTGCGGGCGTGGCCCTGCCGGTAGCCGAGCTCGCCATCCAGGCGCCCGTCGAAGCGCAGGCCGGCCCCCAGCGCCGCATCGATGCGCCACAGGGTGACGCGCAGCTCAGCGGCGGGCGCGGGCGCTCCCTGGCTCATCAGCAGCTCGACGTCCCGGCGCAGGCCGCGGGCGAGCGTGCGCGCGCGCCGGCAGGCGGCCCGCTGCCGCGTCATCCGGGTCACGATGGCTCCCCCGCGGATGCCCATCGCGTCATGCCGGGGAACCGCTGCCGCAGCACCTGCCGAGCCGCCGCCGCGCCCTGTCCGGTGAGGTGATAGAAGCGACGCCGGGGACGGCCCTGCCGGTGCGCCTCCGTCGCGTCCTCCCAGCGGCTGCCGACCCAGCCCCAGTCCTGGAGTCGGAACAGGATCTGCGCCACGGTCCCGCTGCCCAGGCCCGTCTGCCGGCAGATCTCGAGCGCGAACCAGTCGTCGCGCCCGGACTCGGCCAGCAGCAGGTCGATCACCTGCAGCACCGGGACGGTGACCCGCACCGGCCCGGCCCGGCCGTCCGTGCCCTCGCTCACGAGCCCCACTATAGGAACCTAATTGAGATAGGGCAAATCACACCGGTCGGGACGAGCCGGCCACCAAACGGTGCTGGCGCACACGCTCGCGCTCCGGAACGCTCGACCGATCAGCGGTGCGGTGTCAGCTGATCGGTCGGCGGCGAGACCGAGGCCATGCCCTTGGGGGGTGCAGGAAACAGCTTGGCCCCGGCGCCGCCGACCGGCCAGCCACGGAGGCGCCACAGTGCCCCCACGCCGCGCCTACCGCGCCGGCCGCGCGGTCAGCCTCGCCCGGCTGGAGACCAGCGGGTGGGGCACCGCCGCCGCGTCCGCGAGCATCCGCGCGAAGTCGGCCAGGAGCACGCGCGTCCCGGCCAGCGCTTCGCGCATCTCCTCGTTCCTGGCCCACGCGCGCTCGTGCTCGGTCGGCGACAGGCCCGCCGGGCACCGGCTCTCGTGCTCGAGCAGGCGCGGGTGCCAGTCCGCCAGCAGCGGGCGCAGCACGTCGTTGAGGATCGCCATCGCCAGGACGCTGACCTCCGACGCCTCGGCACCAGCGCGGGCGACGGCCGGTCCGTGGCGGCGCAGGATCGAGCGGATGATGCCGAAGAGACTGTGCAGGGAGCCCAGCGCCTCGCGCAGCACGCCCTGGTCGGCGCCCAGCTCGACGACCGCGATGCGCGTGACCAGCTCCACGTAGATCTCCCAGGCCGCGGCCTGCTGGTCGGTGTCGACCGGGGTGCGCGCCGTGCGGTCGACGGGCTGAGCTGGCGCGGCGCCCGCGTGGCCGTCGGCCGCTTCGCGCCGGGCCGCGCCGTCCATCAGCGCCGCGCGCGCCCCGGGCGCCACGCCGAGCGCGTCGGCCAGCGCGCGCACGGTGTTGGGATACGGCCGCAGCCGCTCGCCGCGCTCCAGCGCGCCCACCGCCTTGACGCTCAGCCGCGCGCGCTGCGCCAGCTCCTCCTGGCTCAGGCCCGCGGCCTGACGCAGGCTCCGGAGCACGGACCCGAACGAGGTGGACCGGGCGATCGGACTCCCCTCCGCAAACGCTCCCACTCCGCCGGCGCGGGCGGCCGGCGCCTTCTCAGACTAACCCCTCCGTGACCGATCTACTGCACCGCGGTAGTGCGTTGGGCGATGATCCGCTGAGACTCGCCACGTGCAGGAGGAGGCCCGTCTCCTGCGTGTAGCCACTACAATGCCGCGCCGTGCGCGCGCGAGGCGGTCGCCGGCGTGTCGTGGCCGTGGTCGCCGCCGGCGGCTGCCTGCTCCTGATCCTCGGGCTCACGTTCCGGCCGGCCGTGCGCGGCGACGGCGTCGGCTACTTCAGCTACCTGCACGCGGTCCTCGTCCGCCACAGCCTGGACCTGCTGCCCGAGTACGCGGCCGCCACGGCGGCCGGCGTGAACACCGACCCCGCCCCGCTGGAGGCGCCGACCGCGGTCGCGCCCGCCGCGGACTACTTTCCGATCGGGCCCGCGCTGCTCGCCGCGCCGGCGTACCTGGTCGCGCTGGCCGCGCGCGGCGCCGGCCAGCCTCCCTATGCGGCGCCGCTGGTCGACGCGTTCGGCCTCGCCTCGCTGCTCCTCGGGCTGGTCACCCTGCTCCTCTGCTGGCGATTGACAGGATCGCCGGTCGCCGTGGCCGCGACGGCGCTGTGCACCCCATACGTCTTCTATCTCCTGTACGAGCCGAGCTACTCGCACATGTTCAGCGCCTTCGCGGTCACCGCGTTCGTGGCCGTGTGGTGGCGCGGGCGGGAGGACCGCTCCGCGCTCGGCTGGCTGGCGCTCGGGGCGCTGGCGGGCCTGATGACGATCACCCGCTGGCAGGACGCGCCGCTCGCCGCGATCGCGCTGCTGACGCCGCCGCCGCGGGGCGCGCGTGGCCGGGCCCTCCTCGCCGTGCCCGGCGCGCTGGTGGTGCTGGGGCCGCAGCTCGCAACCGACCTCGCGATCTTCGGCACCTGGTGGCCGGAGCGGCCGCCCGGCCAGGCGCTGGAACCGCTCGCCGGCCACCAGCTGGAGATCCTGCTGTCCAGCGATCACGGGCTGTTCGTCTGGAACCCGATGACCGCGGTCGCGGCGGCGGGCTCCCTGCTCATCCGCGACCGTCGGCTGCGGCTCGCCTGCCTGTACGCGCTGGTCGCGGAGACGATCGTCAACGGCGCGGCGCCGGACTGGTCGGGCGGCGCCGCCTTCGGCGCGCGGCGCTTCCTGGACCTGGCGCCCTTCTGGGCCTTCGGTCTGGCGACCGTCGCCGAGCGAGTGCCCGCCGCGGCAGCGTGGGCGGCGACCGGCGTGCTGGCCGCATGGAACGCGCTCCTGATCGCGAACCTCCAGTACGTGATGAACCGCGCGGCCGACCCCGGCTACGCCGGCCTGCTGCGCGGCCAGGTGGCGGCGGTGCACTTCCTGCCGCGGCTCGCCGCACAGGGCGCGGTGGTGCGTGACCTCTTCCTCTGGCGGCTGACGGGCGGCGCTCCCGCGCAGGCGGCGGGCGTCGCCTGGCTGGCGGTGGACGCCGCCTGTGTCGCGGCGATGGCCTCGCTCCTGTGGTTCGTGCTCATCCGCGGAAGCGGCAGGCTGACGCCGGGGGCCGAAACCAGGCGCAGATAGTAGGCGCTCGCCTCGGCGCCTACAATACTGCCCCGTGCGAGGGGGCGAGGCCTGCCCGAGCGGCAAGAGCCCGTGGCGGACAACCGACCGCCGGCCCCGCGCGTTGGGTGGAATATGGGGAACAGTGGAGGGCCGGGACCGGGTGTTCACCGACGCGAGCCGCATGGCGTGAGCCGCCGGTTGGTGGCGGTGACCCTGGTGGCACTGGTGATGGCCGCGGCTTTCGGTGCGAGCGCCTGGTGGACGGTGCGCGCGGTCCGGGCCGTCGAGACGCAGCTCGTCTCCGACCTGACGCGCGGTGCGCAGGAGCTCGACGCGGGCAAGCGGCAGCTCGCCAGCGCCACGCCGTCGAACCTCGCGCCGCTGAACGCCGCGTCCGCCGACTTCGAGGCGTCGCGCCGTCACTTCGCGAGCGCCGAGTCTCACGCGCGCGCCAGCCGGGTGCTGTCGGTCCTCGGCGCGATCCCGCTGGTCGGCAGCCCCCGGCTGCAGTCGGTGCTGGGCGTCGCCGCGATGGGCACGCAGCTCGCCGAGGCCGGGGAGAGCACCGTCGCGGTGGATGCGCAGCTGCTCGCGCCGACCCAGGCCGGGCTGAGCTCCGGACAGCGCCTGGTCGCGTTCCTCCAGTCCAGCGGACCCGGTCTGGCCGCCGTTCGCGGCCACCTCCTCGTCGCACAGGCCGCCACCAGGACGGTCGACCCGGGGGTGCTCTCCGCGAGCCAGCAGCGGTTGTTCCAGCAGGCGAGGAGCGAGATCGACGCCGCGCTGGCCGGCCTGGACGCCTTCGCGAGGCTGGCCCCGCCCATCGCTGAGATACTCGGCGCCGCCGGCAGGCGCACGTACCTGCTGGAGCAGGTCGATCCGGCCGAGCTGCGCGGCAGCGGCGGCTTCATCGGCAGCTACTCCCTGCTCGACGTCGATCGCGGCACGATGACCCTGGGTGGTGCCAGGGATGTGTTCCTGATCGACTCGCCCTACCCGATGCCGGGCCAGTCGACGTACGTCGCGGCCCCCGCGCCCATCCGGCAGGCGTTCCCGCACGGCTGGGTCTTCGGAGACTCGAACCACTCGCCGGACTTCGCGGCGGCCGCGCAGGCCGGCGAGCGACTGTTCCGCAGCGAGACGGGCCGCGCGGTCGACGGCGTCATCTCCATCGACCCCTGGGCCGTGGCAGCGCTCCTCTCGGTCACGGGACCGCTCGCCGTCCCGCAGTACGGCACGACCGTCCGCGCCCAGACGTTCCCCGAGGACGTCTTCCAGCGGGAGGAGACCATCTCGGGCAACACCACGACCAGGAAGGACTTCTTCCCCGCCGTGGCGACCCTCGTGCTGCAGAAGATCAACGGCCTGCCGAGCAGCCAGTGGTCGCAGCTCCTGACCGCTCTCAACCAGGCCGTGACGCAGCGGCACCTGCAGGTGTACGTCGACGACCCGGCCTCGGAGGCCGTCATGCGGAGCATCGGGTGGTCGGGGCCGAGCATCGGCCCGCAGTCCGGCGCCGACGAGACCCTCCTGGAGGTCGAGTCGAACTTCGGTGGGACGAAGGCCAACCACTTCCTGACACGCACGCTGACCCTCGACCTCACCGTCGACGGAGCGCGGCTCGATCAGACGCTCCGCGTCGACTGGCGGAACGACACGCCGGCGGGCTACCTCGGCGACAACCAGGACTACACCGCCTACGTGCGCATGTACCTGCCGGTGGATGCGGCGGAGGCGCAGGTCGCGGCCCTGACGCACGACACGGTCCCGCTGGACGAGCGGCCCGCGGGCGCCCAGCTCGTCGACGGCTGGGAGACGCTGCACACCGGCCACAGCGCCTCGTGGACCGTGACCTGGTCGACGCCGGCGGCCGGCCTGGAGCACCCGTACACGATCTACTGGAGGAAGCAGGCCGGCACGCTGACGGACGCCGTCCACATCGCCCTGCACCTGGGCGGCAGGACGTTTACGGCCAGCACCGACCTGGGCCAGGACCGCTCGATCGTCCTGACGCAGGGCGGCATCCAGCTGCGGTCGGGCACCGGAGGGGCGGCGACGGTCCCCTTCCTTCACCCATGAGCAGGGCAATCGTCACCGGGGGCGCGGGCTTTATCGGCTCGCACCTGGTGGAGCGTCTGGTCCGCGACGGCTGGGACGTGCGGGTCCTCGACGACCTGTCGAGCGGCCGCCGCCGCAACCTGGCGGACCTCGACGGTGCCGTCGAGGTGGTCGACGGCGACGTCCGCGACCCGGACGTCGCGGGCGCGGCGGTGGCCGGCGCCGAGGTCGTGTTCCATCTCGCCGCCCTGCCCTCCGTCCAGCGCTCCTGGGAGCGCCCGCTGGACAGCCTGGGCGTGAACGCGCTGGGGACCGCCAACGTCGTGGAGGCGGCCGTCCGTGCGGGCTGCCGGACCCTCGTGTACTCGTCCTCGTCCTCCGTCTACGGCGACCAGGCGGCGCCGGTGAAGACGGAGTCGCTTCCTCCCCGGCCGATCTCTCCGTACGGCTACGCCAAGCTGATGGGCGAGAAGGTCAGCCTCGCGCACTCCCGCGAGGACGGGACCCGCGTCATCGCGCTCCGATACTTCAACGTCTTCGGTCCCCGCCAGGACCCCGACTCGCCGTACGCCGCGGTGGTGCCGCTGTTCGTTCGCCACGCCCTCGCCGGCACGGTCGCGACCGTGCACGGCGACGGACTGCAGCGACGCGACTTCACGTACGTCGACAACGCCGTGTGCGCCAACCTCGCGGCGCTCGGCGCGCGCGAGCACGGGGTCGCGGTGAACGTCGCCTGCGCCCGCTCAGTCTCGGTGCTCGACCTGGTGGAGCGGATCGGCGACCTGACCGGCCGGCCTCTGCGCGTCGCGCACGGGCCGGCGCGCGACGGGGACATCCGCGACTCGCTCGCGGACCTGGGCAGGGCGCGGCGCGTGCTCGGCTATGAGCCGGTGGTGAGCTTCGAGGAGGGGCTGCGGATGACGTGTGAGTGGTATGCCGGCCGGAGCTGAGCCGGCGCCGCGGGCGCTCGTCACCGGCGGCGCCGGGTTCATCGGGTCGCACCTGACGGACGCCCTGATCGCCCGGGGCTGGCACGTGACCGTCCTCGACGACCTCTCGACGGGCAGCCGGCACAACGTCGCGCACCTCCTGGACCACCCGCGGTTCCGGCTGGTCACTGGCTCGGTCCTCGACCCGGCGACCGTCGGAGACGCGGTAGCGGGCACGGACCGCGTCTACCACCTGGCCGCCGCGGTCGGCGTCCGGCTGATCGTGGAGCGCCCGCTGAGCTCCCTGGTGACGAACATCAGGGGCACGGAGACCGTGCTCGAGGCCGCCGCCCGGCACGGCACGAAGCTGCTGGTGGCCTCGACCAGCGAGATCTACGGCAAGATCAGCGGGGGGCCCTCGCGCGAGGACGACGACCGGGTGCTCGGCTCGCTGCGCAAGCTCCGCTGGAGCTACTCGATCTCCAAGAGCGTGGACGAGATCCTGGCCTACGCCTACCACATGGAGATGGGCCTGCCGACCATCGTGACGCGGATCTTCAACGCGGCCGGTCCGCGTCAGACCGGACGACACGGCATGGTCGTCCCCCGCCTGGTGGGCCAGGCGCTGTGCGATGAGCCGCTCACGGTCTACGGCGACGGCTGCCAGACCCGTTCCTTCACATACGTCGGAGACGTCGTAGAGGCGATGGTGCGACTCATGGAGACGCCGGCGGCGGAGGGCGAGGTCTTCAACGTGGCCGGGCGCGAGGAGGTGACGATCGTGGAGCTCGCGCGCCGGATCATCCACCGGACGGGATCCCGCTCGACGATCGCCTTCGTCCCGTTCCGGGACGTGTTCGGCGACGGGTTCGAGGACATGGAGCGGCGGGTGGCCGACCCGAGCCGGATGGAGGCGGCGACCGGCTTCCGGTGCCGCACGTCCCTCGACGAGATCCTCGACCACGTCATCCGCGCCGAGCGCGAAGGGGCGGCGGCGCGGTGATCGCCGCCCTCAGGTTCGTCACGCCGATGCTGGTGGCGGCGGCGTGCGCGCTGCCGCTGCGGTGGCTCGCCCTGCGCCTCGGCATCCTCGACCATCCGGGTCCGAGAAAGGTCCAGGCGCGGCCGGTCCCCTACCTCGGCGGCGCGGCGGTCCTGCTGGGGACGCTGGCCGGGGCGGCGGTGGGCGGCCCCGGGCTCGGCCTGGTCGCTGTCCTGGTCGGGGCCCAGGCCGTCGGCCTGGTGGACGACGTGATCGGCATCGGGCCGAACACGAAGCTGCTGGCCCAGATCGTCCTCGGCGGCGCCGCGGTCGCGTCCGGTCTCACGCTGCGCCTCACGCACGTCGCCGTGCTCGACGGCGCGCTGACGGCCCTGTGGCTGGTCGGCATCGCGAACGCCTTCAACCTGCTCGACAACATGGACGGCCTGTGCACGACGGTCGCGGTGGTGGCGTCGCTGGGCCTGGCCCTGCTGGCGCCGGCCACCCGCCCGCTGGCGGTCCCGCTGGCCGGCGCGGCCGCGGGGTTCCTGCTCGTCAACCTGCCCCCGGCGCGCATGTATCTCGGAGACGCCGGCAGCCTGACCATCGGGTTCGGGGTCGGGGCATGCACGGTGATCGCCGCCGGCACCACGACGGGCGCCGCGGCGTTCCTGCGCCTCGCGCCACCGGTCGCGATCGCGGTGTTCGACACGTCCCTCGTCATGGCGTCACGGCTGCTGACCGGGCTCCCGGTGATGGCCGGCGGCCTCGACCACTTCTCGCACCGGCTCCGGCTGCTCGGCTGGGACCGGTGGCTGGTCCTGCTCGCCGCCGCGCTCGCCGCGGCGGCCGGGCCGCTCGCGGCGTGGGCGTCCCTGCGCTACCCGGAGCCCGTTACCTGGATCGCGGTGGCCATCGGGGCCGTGTTCGCGGCGGCCTGGCTGTTCCTGCTCCGGGTCGACCCGTACCGCGTGACGCAAGCTCACGACGCGGGGTCCGTCCATGCTTGAGTCGCTGCCCGACGTGGCGCTGAAGACACGGACGCTGGGGCGGCTCGAGAGCCGGGACGCCACCGTGGCGGTGGTGGGCCTCGGCTACGTCGGGCTCCCGCTGGCGCTGGCGCTCGCCGGCGGCGGGTACCGCGTCATCGGCATCGACCGCGACCCGGCCCGCGTCGCGGACGTCAACGCCCGCCGCAGTCCGATCGATGACGTCAGCTCCGCCGACCTCGCCGCCGCACTGGCCGGCGGGCGCCTGCAGGCGACGCAGAGCGTCGCCGAGGCCGGCGACGCGGACGCCGTGGTGATCGCGGTGCCGACGCCGATCGACGACCACCGCGTCCCGGACCTGAGCGCGGTGCGCGAGGCCGCCGCGGCCGTCTCGGAGGTCGTCTCACGGGGGTCGCTGGTCGTGCTGGAGAGCACCACGTACCCGGGGACCACGGAGGAGGTGATCGTGCCGGCGCTGCGCGCGCGGGGCCTGGCGCCCGGGCACGACGTCTTCGTCGGCTACTCGCCCGAGCGGATCGACCCGGGCAACCGCGTCTGGCGGCTGTCGAACACGCCCAAGGTGGTGGCTGGCCTGACGCATGCCTGCCTGGAGGTGACGGTGGCGCTGTACGAGGGGGTCGTCGAACAGGTCGTGCCTGTGTCCAGCCTGAAGACCGCGGAGATCACCAAGCTGTTCGAAAACATCTTCCGGGTGGTCAACATCGCGCTCGTCAACGAGTTCCAGCAGATCTGCGACGGATTCGACATCGACGTCTGGGAGGTGCTGGCCGCCTGTGCCACGAAGCCGTACGGATTCATGCCGTTCCGCCCCGGCCCGGGCCTCGGCGGCCACTGCGTGCCGGTGGACCCGTTCTACCTGGCCTGGAAGGCACGTGAGAAGGGCATCGCCACGGAGTTCATCGAGCTCGCGGGCAAGGTGAACGCCCAGCAGCCGGCATACGTGGTCGGCGCCGTGACGCGCCTCCTGAACGAGCGCCGGCTGGCGGTGAAGGGCGCGCGTGTCGCCCTGCTCGGCGTCGCGTACAAGAAGAACGTCGCAGACGTCCGTGAGTCGCCGGCGGTGCGCATCATCGAGCTGCTGCAGCGGGCCGGCGCGGAGGTCAGCTACCACGACCCGCACGTCCCGGTGTTCGAGGTCGCCGGCCGGGTCCTCCGCTCCACCCCGCTCACGGCCGAGTACGTGGCGGCCCAGGACTGCGTCCTCGTCGTGACGGACCACGACGCGATCGACTGGGCGATGGTGGCGAGACGGGCCAGCGCCGTCGTCGACACCCGGGACGCGCTGCGTCAGCCGGTCGTGCTGCCCGCGGCGGAGGCCTCCGGCCTGTGAGCGGGGCCGAGGCGGAGGCCGGCGGCCGAGCCGCGCCGCGGGACCTGGCACCGGGGCGCGCGGCCGGCGTGGTGGGCCGCGTCCGGTCCGCCGGCCGCTCGACCACCGCATGCGCGGCCGCCGGCCTGGGCGCCGCCGCCATCGTCCGGGCCTACGTGTTCCACGCGTCGCCGGCCGTCGTCTACTCGGACACCACCGCCTACCTGTTCATCGGAGCGAGCCCGCTCACGAGCTCGCAGTGGTGGGCCGGTGGCAAGCCGCCGGTCATGCCGCTCGCGTACCGGCTGGTCGGCGACACCGTCGCCGCCGGCCTCGTGCTCCAGCTCGTCATCGCGATGGTCGCGTGGTCGGTCCTCGCGGTGGTCGTGGCACGCGCGATCCGGACCCGGTGGTTGAAGCCGGTCGCGTTCGCCCTGGTGCTCGCGTTCAGCCTCAGCCGGGAGATCGCCGAGTGGGATCGGGTCGCTCTCACCGAGTCGATCACGCTGTCCCTGCTGGCGCTCCTGGTCGCGGCCTCGATCCTGTACGTGCAGCGACCCGGCCGCGCGCTCCTCGGTGCGGTACTCGTGCTAGGGGCGCTGTGGGCGTTCGTGCGGGATGCAAACGCGTACGACCTGCTCTTCGTCGCCCCGGTCCTCGTCGTCGCCGCCGTGGTGCACCGCGGCCGGCGCGCGCTGCACGGCGCGGCCGCCGCCGGGTTTCTCTTGATCTTCGTTGCGAGCGTCGCATCGTCCGACGCAGGACTGCGCTGGGAGTACTCGTTCTACAGCACCATGGGACTGCGGCTGCTCGAGGACACCGCGGCCGTGGACTACTTCACCGCGCACGGGATGCCGATGAGCGGCGCGCTGGTCGGGCGGACGGGGCACGGGGCCGGCGACGACCACGCGGCGTTCTTCCGCGACCCGCGCCTCTACGAATTCCGCCAGTGGTCCCGCCAGCACGGTCAGCGCACCTATCTCATGTTCCTGCTCACCCATCCCCGGGCCGGCATCATCACGCCTGGATCCAGGCTCGTGGACCTGCTGTCACCGTTGGCGTCGATCCGGGCGTACGCCGGTCGGGCGTGGACGCCGCTCAACGGAACCGCGCTCCAGGGCATGCCGTCGGCGTGGCTGTTCCCGGATCGAGACGCGCCCGGCTTCGTGCTGGCCGGCGCGGTGGGGTTCGCGGCCGCCGCGGCGCTGGCCGTCGGCTGGCGACGCAGTCTGGTGGTGCCCGCAATCCTGGTCGCGACGGCGCTGCCGCTCGCGGTCGCGATCTACCACGCCGACGCCGGCGACCTCGGCCGCCACGAGATGATCCCCGCCGCGCAGGTGCGTCTCGGTCTGTGGCTGCTCCTGCTGGTCGCAGTCGACATGGTCGCGCTCGCCCGGCGGCGTGACGGCGGGGCCACGCCCGCCGAGCCGCAGTCCGGCGATCCGGGTCGAACGTCGGTCGCCTACATCGTCGCCCGCATCAACGTCGGCGGCGTCGCCCGCCTGCTGAACCTGCTCGCGACCCGGATGGATCCGCAGTTCGACAGCGTGGTGCTCACCGGCGAGCCGGACGCCCGAGAAGGCTCGCTCGTGGACGAGGTACGCGCCTCCGGCGCGGTCGTCCTGGAGGTCCCGGGCCTGCGCCGCCGGCTGTCACCCATCGAAGATGTACGTGCGTTCTGGTGGCTGTACCGCTACCTGCGCCGGACACGGCCGCAGATCGTTTCGACGCACACCGCGAAGGCCGGCGCGATCGGCCGTGTGGCCGCGATCGCGGCAGGGGTCCCGGTCCGCGTGCACACGTTCCACGGGCACGTGCTCGAGGGCTACTTCGACCCGGTCCGGACCGCCGTGTTCCGCGGCATCGAACGCGTCCTCGGCGCCTGCAGCACGCGCGTGATCGCGGTCAGCCCGGGGATCGCCGCCGACCTGCGCCGGTTCGCCATCGGCGGCCGCAAGCTGACCGTGATCCGGTCGGGTTTCGAGCTCGACGGGCTGACCAGCGGGTCCCCCACCTCGCTGCGGGAGGAGCTGGGCATCGCGCTGGACGCACCGTTGGCCGGCATCGTCGGCCGGCTGGCGCCGATCAAGAACCACGGCGTCTTCCTCCTGGCCTGCCGGCAGGTGCACGAGCGGCTGCCGAAGGCGCGATTCCTGGTCGTCGGCGACGGCGAGCTGGCTCCCAGCCTCCGCACCGAGACGGAGCGGCTGGGGCTGGCCGAAGTCGTGCGGTTCACCGGCTGGCGAAGCGACCTCGCCGATGTCTACGCGGCGCTGGACGTCGTGGTGTGCAGCTCGAACAACGAGGGCCTGCCGGCCGCGCTCGTCGAGGCCGGCGCCGCCGGCAAGCCGGTCGTGGCGACCGACGTGGGCGGCGTCGCGGACCTGGTCGCCGACGGCGTGAGCGGCATGCTGGTGCCGTCCGGCGACGCGACCGCCCTCGCCGAGGCGATCGGCTCCCTCCTCGCCGACCGGGAGCGCGCCGCGCGAATGGGTCAGGAGGGCAGGCGAATCGCGAACGCCGGCTACGCCGCGCAGCGCATGGTGGACGAGACGGCCGCGCTGTACCGTGAGCTGCTCGGCCAGCCGGCGCCGGTCGCGGTGCGCGCTTGACCGCGACGTTCGCGGACATCCTTCGCTGCCCGACCTGCGGTGGGCGTCTGTCGCCGGCGCCCGGCGCGCTGGAGTGCCCCGGCGAGCACCGCTTTCCGATCGTCGGCTGCGTCCCCCGCTTCGTCGATTCCGAGCTGGACCTCGGGAACTTCGGCTTCGAGTGGAACCGGCATCGGACGACGCAGCTGGACGGTCCCGACAGCGACGAGTCGGAGCGGACGTTCCGCAGGAAGACCGGGTTCGCGCCGGCCGACCTGGAGGGCAGGCTGGTGCTGGACGCCGGCTGCGGCATGGGCAGGTTCTCGGACGTGGCCTCTCGCTGGGGCGGGACCGTCGTGGCCGTCGACCTCAGCGGCGCCGTCGACGCGGCTCATCGCAACCTCGGCCACCGCGAGAACGTGCACATCGTCCAGGCGGACATCTTCCACCCGCCCTTCGCCGACGCGACGTTCGACGCCGTGTTCAGCATCGGCGTGCTGCACCACACGCCGAACACGAGGCGGGCGTTCGAGCGGCTCACGCGGCTGGTCAAGCCGGGTGGCGTGATCGCGATCTGGCTGTACTCGGGCTACGGCAGCGCGAAGTGGACGGTGTCCGACCTCCTGCGCCGGTGGACCTGGCGGCTGCCGAGACGGACCCTGCACGCGCTGGCGCACGTCGCCGTCCCCAAGTACTACGTCGACCGCCTTCCCGCGATCGGGCCGATCTCACGCGTGCTGCTCCCGGTGAGCCCGCACCCCAGGGCCGACTGGCGGGTCCTCGACACGTTCGACTGGTACTCGCCTCGCTATCAGTGGAAGCACACCTACGAGGAGGTCTTCCCCTGGTTCGAGGCCCAGGGCCTCGTGGACATCCGCGTCCTCGGCGTGCCGGTTGCGCTGCGGGGACGCCGGCCGACATATTCGTGAGCGGCGTCGAGCGCCACGCCGCCGACATCGCCGTCCTCGCGGCCGCAGCGCTGGTCACCGCGCTCCGCCCCAGGCTGGCCCCCTACCTCGCCGTGCTGGGCGTCCTGTTCCAGAGCTCCGCCACGCACGTCATGACGAGTGAAGGGCTCGTGCTGGCCGGCGCGGCAGCCGGGCTGGCCGTCGATCGGCTGCGGCGCCGCGACTGGCCGGCGCTGTCCGACCTGCCGGCAGCGCTCCCGGTCCTGCTGGCGCTGGACGTGCTGATGCTGGCCTCGCTGCTGGCGAACGCCGGCGGCCCGGCCGGGGGCGTGGCCGCGCAGTCGACCGCGTACTTCATCAGCAGGTCCGTGCTGGTCGGCGCGGTCGTGGTCCTCGCGCCGCGCCCCCTCGACTGGCCATGGGGCTGGATCTCGGCGGGCGGTCTGGGCGCGCTCCTCGTGGGCCTGACGAGGCTCCTCGAGCTGGCCGGGGTCCCGGCGTCCGCGCTCGCTGGGTGGCTCTCGATCAGCATCCTCGGCGACGTGCGCGACGTCGGGAGCTGGAACGGGTTCGCCATCGCCATGGTCGCCGGCGCGCTCCTGGCGCTGATCGCGGCCATCGGCCGGCCCCGGCCGCGCCCGTTGACCGCCTTCTGGCTGGGCGTCGCGCTCGTCGTCCTCCTGGCTGGAGCGACGGCGCAGTCGCGCACCGTGACCGTGATCGTGGTGCTGCTGTTCCCGGTCCTCACGCTGGTCGCCTCCAGTCCCCGATACCGGGCAGCGGTCGCCGGCCTCGGCCTGGCGTTCCTCGCCGTGGCGGTGACGCCGGTCGGGTCGATCCTCGACAAGCCCGTGCTCGTCCAGGCGTCGCGGTCGCCGGACAGCGTCGTGACGGGGACCCCGATCCCGCCCGCGACCCAGGAGGCGCCTCCAGCACGCTCGGCAGGCGGCACCGTCGCACCGCCGTTCACCGCGCCGGCCGCCCCGCCGGTGGACTGGCGGTCGCTGCTGAACCAGCCGTACTACCGCATCGAGCAGGAGTTCTCCCGTCCGACGGTGTATGACCACGGGAACTACCTCGCGATCCTCGTCCGATCGGGTGCCTATCGAACCGACGTGCAGCTGCACGTCGACGTGGGCCGGAGAACGGTCGCGGTAGTGACGGCGGATCGCATCGGGTCTTCCTATCAGTGGATCGTGGTACCGATCCCCGACGGCCTGCTGACGAGCGAAGGGAACGTCGTAATCGGGCTGAGCGCATCGGGCTCGCTCGACAGCAGCACCCACTACATCAGCGTCGGCGGGACCGATGCGTTCGCTCCGGACGTGGCCTCCCGCGCCTACTCTGCCGGACGCCTGGTGACCGATGACCTCTCGGCCGACCCGGGGGTGCAGCGGGGCACCTTCCTGGTCCTCCTCGACGGCCGCGTGCCCGCCTTCTCGCGATTCCGGGCCGGTTCGCAGACGGTGCTGGATCCGTCCCTGAGCGACCGCCTCGCCCTCTGGGACACGGGGTGGCGCGTATTCCTGGCCAATCCCGTCCTCGGAACCGGCTACTACACGTTCGGGTCGGTCCAGGAGCGATACGCGACCACCGCCCTGTTCTTCCGGTACGACAACGCGCACAGCAACTTCGTCGAGCTGCTCGCTGACCTGGGCGTGCTCGGTCCGCTGGTCCTGCTGCTGCTCATCGGCACCGTGGCCGTACCGCTCGTCGTCGACGCCCGCCGGTCTCGCGGCGAGCGCCGCTGGCTCGACGTGGCCCTCGCGGCGGCGATCGCGGTCATGCTCGTCGCGTCGGTCACGCAGACCTGGATGGCGGACAGCCGGGTCGCCCTGTTCTTCTGGCTGCTCGTGCTTGCGGCCAGCCCGACGGTGGGTGCGTCTCTCAGGGTGCTGGGTTCGCGGTGGGCACGCTCAGGCGGCGCTGCAGGAGCACCGCCAGGGGCACGATCGGGATGGCGACGGCTCCGAGCGGCTGCGGCAGGAAGCTGGCGGCGGCGACTGCGGCCAGGCCGGCTCCCGTGAGCCACCAGCTGGCAGCGGTCAGGCGGAATCCGAACCAGGAGCGGAGCAGCGGAAACGCCAGCAGCGGCCACCAGACGAACGAGAGGGCGTACGCGGCGCTGATGCCCGGGAGGCCCACATGGGGCATGAGGGCGACCGCGAACAGCACCCAGAGCGCGTTCTGCCCGGCGATGAGGAGCAGGTGCGTGCGCACGCGGCCGAGCGCGAAGAAGGCGACACCCAGCGACCAGCCGAGGACCCGCACGTAGTCGCCGAGCACCTGGACCGGCACCAGGGGAGCAGCAGCCAGGAACGCGTGTGAGTACAGGACCTGGATCAGCGGGCCGCGCAGCGAGGTGACGACGCAGAGCACGGGGACCATCAGGAAGAGGTTGGCCCGGAGCGCCGAATTCAGCAGCTCGTCGAGCTGGCGCGGCCCCCGTGCGGCGATGCGCGGGAAGACGTACGCGGCCATCCACGTCATGAACATCGCGATGTACTGGCTCGAGAACCCGTACACCGACTGGTACAGCCCGTTGTCGTGCTCGCCGAGGGTCCGCACCAGCACCGTCCGCACGATGAGGAGTGAGCCCCAGTTGGCGATCCCGCCGAGCAGGAGTACGGTGCCGAAGCCCAGCAGCAGTCGGGACTCGGAGCGAGCGGCCCGCACCGCATCCAGCCGCCAGCGCCGTTCGCGGTAGGCGAGCCACAGCTCGCCGATGTACACGAACGACTGCACGACGCTGCCGATCAGCACAGAGGCGATCGTGCCGGCGAGGCCGAACGCGAGCGTGGCCGGAACCAGCACGGCGAGCGTCGCCGCGGCGTTGGCCACGCTGGCCCGCGTCAGCCGTCGCACGGCGCTCATCCCCTGGAGCACGTATCCGACGGCGCCGCTCAGGTTGTACAGCGGAAAGCTGAGGATCAGCAGGCCGACGAGCGGCTGGTACCTGGCGCTGCCGGTCAGGACGAACGAGATGTGCCCGGAGGCGGGCAGCAGGACGACGCACGCGGCGAGCGCGGATCCGACCGACAGGAGCGCGGCGCTGCCGACGACCCGGCTCGTCATCCGTTCGTCGCTGTCGGCCTGCGCCACGAGCTTCGCGACTCCCGTCGTGAGGCCGAGCGGGATGATGGTCGAGACGAACGCCGCGAAGTTCAGGAGCTGGACGAGGATGCCGACGGCGGACGGCCCCAGCGCGACGGCGTAGAGCTTGGCCGCGACGACCGCCCGCAGCAGGTTCGCCACGGACCCCAGGCTCAGCAGGCCGGCGGAGCGCGCGAATGTCGAGAGGTCGAAGCGAACGCCTGCCTCCGCCTCCCCGGCCACCACCTCGGCAGCAACCTCGGTCACGGCGTCGCGGAGTGCTCCACGCAGGGGGGCGGCACCGGCGCCGTGTCGACGAACCGTCGCAGCCAGAGCTCCAGCAGGAGCAGGTCCCAGAGGACACGCTGATGCTCGTCGCGGCCCGCGAGGTGGACGTTCACCATCTGCCGGACGGCGGCGGGCCGGAAGTAGCCGCGCCCGAGCGCGCGGTCGGACAGCAGCGTGTCGAGCAGGAGCTCGCGCAGGCCGGTCCGCAGCCAGTCTGCCAGCGGCACCCCGAATCCCATCTTGGGCCGATCGAGCACGGCGTCCGGGAGCACGCCCCTGAGCGCCTCCTTGAACAGATACTTGCCGGTGGACCCCCGGAGTTTCAGGTTGGACGGGAGGCGCGCCGCGAACTCGAGGAGCTGGTGGTCGAGCAGCGGCGATCGCGCTTCCAGCGAGTGCGCCATGGTGGCGACGTCCATCTTCACGAGCAGGTCGTCGGGCAGGTAGTGGTTGACGTCGGTCTCCAGCATCGCGTCCAGCAGGTCGCTCGGGCGCTGTCGTTCGAGCTGCTCCAGCATCGGCGGGGGCTCCGCCGGGAGATCGCGCAGTGCGTCGTGGCTGTACAGCCAGGCCTTCCGAACCGGACTCAGATGCCTGAGTGTCGCCACGTACGCCTCGTACGCATCGCGGTGGCTGTACTCCGCGATGCCCCCGCCCCGCCGGCCCTGCAGCCGGCGGACCGCCCGGGCCGCGCCCAGCGCCGCCCTCCGCAGGGGGCCGGGCACCCGGTAGAGGTTGGCGGTCCTGGCCACGAGACGGTACCGGCCGTAGCCGGCGAAGCTCTCGTCGCCGCCGTCGCCGTTCAGCACCACCGTCACGTGGGGCCGGGTGATGCGCGCGACGTGGAACGACGGGATGGCGGACGAGTCGCCGAACGGCTGGTCGTAGTGCCACACGATGTCATCGATCAGGTCCGGCGCGGTGCGGCCGATCCGCAGCTCGTGGTGCTCGGTTCCGAAGCGTTCGGCGACCATTCGGGCGTACGGGCTCTCGTCGAACTCGTCCTCCTCGAACCCGATCGAGAAGGTCTTCAGACGCTTCGCCGAGGACCCCGCCGCCATCGCCACGACCGCGCTGGAGTCGACGCCGCCGGACAGGAAGGCCCCGAGCGGGACCTCGCTCTCCAGCCGGACGGCGACCGCCTCGCGAAGGATCCGCACCAGCTCCTCCCGCAGTTCGACCTCCGGCTCGGAATGCTTCGGGCCGTATTGCAGCCGCCAGTA
>Ga0126369_10000308_pt1 | contig 31699 bp, 34 predicted proteins | sample PanSoiMetaPlot_1_FD_109646 | JGI IMG/M metagenome (GOLD analysis project Ga0126369, IMG submission 109646) | Tropical forest soil microbial communities from Panama - MetaG Plot_1 | ecosystem: Environmental > Terrestrial > Soil > Tropical forest > Bulk soil | place: Panama | collected 2016-02-17
CCGTGTTGCAGGAGAGCGTGAACGCGAAGATGATCGGCGGGTTCCCGTTTCCGCACGGCGAGTTGTAGTCGTTGGTCAGCACGTGAGTGGTGCCCGGCGGGCGGTAGAACTGCGGCGCGGGGATCGTCGAGTTCGGGTTGTTCACGACGTTATTGCTGAAAGCGGTGGAGCTCGTCACGATCTTGAACGTGGATCCCGGCGGGAACAGATCGTTGATCGCCCGGTTGATCAGCGGGCTGCTCCCGCTGTTCGGGTGGTATCCGGCGAAGGCCTTGTCGAACGTCGCGCTGTTCAGGACCGTTAGCTTGTTCGGGTCGAACGATGGGTACGAGGCCATGGCCAGGATCGCGCCGGTCCTCGGGTCGAGCGCGATCACGCCGGCCGGATGGCCGAACGCCTTCAGCGCCTGGTAGGCGGCGGCCTGAGCCTTGGGGCTGATCGTCAGGTACACGCTCGCACCCTGCTTGGACTTGCCCGTGAACAGCCCGCGCAGGTTGTGGATGGCCAGGCTCGGCGCCGTGCCGGCCAGGTAAGCGTTCTCGTATTTCTCGATGCCGGCTAGGCCGGCCGGGGTCGTCGTGCCGAAGACCGAGTCGTAGCCAGTGATTGGCGCATAGGTGTAGGAGGCCGGGTAGTAGCGCTGGTAGATGCCGCCAGAGATCTGCCTGGAGACGGCGATGACCTGCTGTGACCCCGGGCCGCCGGCCGCGATGATCTCGCCCCGCTGCACCTTCTCTTGCTGGACCGTAATTCGGATGTTGCCTGGCTCGGCGGCGATCGAGTTGACGCGGAACACCTGCAGGAAGTTGACGTTGACTAGCAGCAGCACGAACATCCCCAGGCACACCAGCGAGAGCCTGCGCAGCGCGTGGTTCATAGCGCCCGCACCACCTGGGTCAGGCCCTCGTCCTGGATCGACTGCGGCGCCGGGCGCCTGGCCGTGTCGCTGATCCGGATCAGGATCGCGATTATCATCCAGCTCGCCACGAGCGAGGAGCCACCCTGGGACAGGAACGGCGTGGTGACCCCGGTCAGCGGGATCAGCTGGGTCACGCCGCCGACGATGATGAAGAGCTGGAGCGCGATGCTGAACGCCAGCCCGCCGGCGAGCAGCTTGGAGAACGGGTCCTTGATCGCGATCGCGGTACGCAGCCCGCGCTGTACGAGCAGCCCGAAGATCAGAAGCAGTGCCATCACGCCAACTAGGCCGAGCTCCTCGCCAAAGCCGGTGAAGATGAAGTCGCTTTGCACCAGCGGCGTCCAGTACGGCTGGCCCTGACCTAGGCCGGTGCCGAACAGCCCGCCGAACGCCATCCCTTCCAATCCATAGGCGAGCTGCTCTGAGATGCCGTGGATGGTGGCCGGGTTAAACGGGTCCAGCCAGATGGTGAAACGTTCCGCCACGTGGCTGATCGCGACCCAGGCGATGAGCGCAGCAGCCGCGAACAGGCCCACCCCGATCAGCAGCCACGACTTGCGCTGGGTCGCGATGTACAGCATCACCACGAAGAGCCCGAAGAACAGGCCGGACGCGCCGATGTCCTGCTCCGCAATCAGGATCAGCAGGTTCAGCCCCCAGACCACCAGGATGGGTCCCAGGTCGCGAGCCCGCGGCAGGTCGATGCCCAGGAACCTGCGGCCCGCCAGGGACAGCACGTCCCGCTTGGCGACCAGATACCCAGCGAAGAACACCGCGAGTGCGATCTTGGCGAACTCGCCTGGCTGGATCGAGAAGCCGCCAAAGATGATCCACTCCTTGGCCCCGTTGACCTCGCTGTGGCTCGCGGGCAGCACGATGGGGAAGGCGAGCAGGAGCAGGCCGACCAGGCCGATCGTGTAGGTATAGCGCTGCAGGATGCGCGGCTCGCGGAAGACGACGAGCACCGCGATGAAGGCGGCGATGCCCACCGCCGTCCAGACCAGCTGGTACACCGCGGAGTGCGCGGTGAGCGTGGAGACCGGCAGCCCGAAGGCGCCCGCGTTGCCGTGGCGTCCGGCCTCCTGCAACCGGTAGATCATCACGATGCCGAGACCGTTGAGCACCGCGGCCAGCGGCACGAGGAGCGGGTCAGCCCAGGGCGCGAGCCAGCGCACCGTGAGGTGCGCGCCGATCATGAGCGCGGCGAACCCTCCCACATAGAGCACTAGGCCCGCCGGGAGGTGCCCGTTCAGGCCGAATCCCACGCTGGCGAACGCGAGCGCCACGATGGCCAGGGCGAAGCAGAGCATGGCGAGCTCGCTGCCGCGCCTGCCCGCAGGCAGCGGCGCGGGGCTCAGCCCGTTCCTCGGGGTAGCTCCTGCGGCGCTGGGCACGGCTGCCATCAGCCGCCGCCCATCGACGCACCGCAGTAGCCGGGCAGCGTCGGACGCGGTGGATACGGCGGCCGCTTCGAGGTGCCTGGCCTGGTCGGCTTGGTGGTATGCGCCGTCGACCCCGCATGGGTCCGGTCCGCCGTGCGGGCCGCCGGGCGGCGCGCGCTGGCGTGCCTGGGGGCGCGTCGCTGTGTTGCCGCGTGCCTCGTCCTGCTGTGGTGCATCACGCGCGGCGCTGGCTTGGGGGGCGGCGGCTTGTTTGCCTCCCAGTGGCGGATCGCCGCTACCGCGACAGCGCACTGGTAATCGCGCCCGATCTGCTGCACTATCAGGCGCGCCTGGCCCAGGCTGTCGGCGGCAATCGTCGCCCTGATCTGGCCGGCCTCGGCAGCGGGGACCTCGGCGAGGGGAATGTTCGTGCGCTGCACCACGCTCGAGAGGCTGAACCCGGCGACCGACTGGGCGACGCCGCGGTAAACAGCCACGCGACCGTTCGCGGCGCCGACGTAGTACTCGTTCTGCATGACCCGCCATGCGGTGTACCCCGCGCCGCCGACGACGGCGAACAGCAGGACGAGTACGAGGCTGACGATCGGAACCCGGCGCTTGCGGCTGCGTGCCAGGCGCGGACCACCGGAAACGACCGCGCCTGGCACGCCGTGCCCGGTCGCTGCTCCCGTAGCGGCCGTGGCCGGCTTGGCACTATCCGCCGACCCGGTTGTGGCCTGCGCGGAGGCCGCGGCGGTCGTATCGGCCGTCGCGCTGGCAGCAACGGTGGCGGGCTCGCTGGCAAGCCTGAGGCTGCGGGCGAGCAGGTGGGCTCGCGCCGCAGGGCTGTCCCTACGGGCCGGCTCGGCGATGTCGCCGTCACTGACGTCCCCGCCCTGGCCCGCGACGGCCCCGACGAGGAAGACCTCGGCCGTCGGCACCTCGCCATCGTCCGGGTCGACCACGTCCGCCAGGACGCAGGTGATGTTATCCGGGCCGCCGCTGCGTATCGCCAGGTCGACAAGCTGGTCCACGGCCTGGTCGAGGTCGGTCAGTTCGGCCAGGGTCTTGCCGATGGTTTCGTCGGTCACCACATCAGAAAGGCCGTCTGAGCACAACAGGTACCTGTCCCCGCTCTGCGCCTTGAGCATCGTCAGGTCCGGCTCCGCGGGCACGCTGCTCTGCAGCGCTCGCATGACCAGCGAGCGCTGCGGGTGCCCCGCGGCCGCCTCGGGGGTGAGCCTGCCCTCGTCCACCAGCGACTGGACCAGGGTGTGGTCGTGCGTGATCTGCTGAAGCGACCCGTCGCGCAGCAGGTAACCGCGCGAGTCGCCGATGTGGCAGAGTGCGACGTCCTCACCTGACCAGAGCATGGCGGTGAGCGTGGTCCCTAGGCCCTCGGTCGACGGGTCAGCCTGGGCGACCTCCTTGAGAGCTGCGTTCGCGTCGGCGATGGCGCCTGCCAGCGCCTGCAGCATGTCAAGCCCGGCCGGGTCGGCGTCGAGCGGGGCAAACGTCGAGATCACGATCGCGCTCGCGACCTCTCCGGCGGCATGCCCGCCCATGCCATCGGCGATCGCGAGCAGGTGCGGTCCGGCGTATGCGGAGTCCTCGTTACCGTCCCTGAGCAGCCCAACATCCGAGCGGACGGTATACCGGAGCGCGAGAGTCATTTGCGCAGCTCCAGGACGGTTTTGCCGATGCGGATCGGGACGCCGACCGGGACCGGGGTCGGCTGGGTCACCTTCTCCCTGTCAAGATACGTCCCGTTCGTCGAGCCCAGGTCCTCGACGACCCAGGCGCCATTCTGCGGGAACAGCCTGGCGTGCCTGGTCGATGCATAGTCGTCGGTGAGCACGAGCGTGGCGTCGGCGGACCGGCCGATGGTGATCTGCTGTTCGCCGAGCGTGATCGTGGTCCCCGCCAGATGGCCGCCCGTGACCAGCAGGATTCTGGGTGTAGCCCGGCTATGCCTGGCCGCCCGGGCCGGCGCGATCGGCCCGGTGACCGGGCCTCGGACCGGCTGCCGTCTGGCCGCACGCCGCTGTTTGCGCGGCGAGGGCGGCTGATCGAACAGGTCCGTGCGCACCACGCCGACCGCCGCGATGACGAAAAGCCACAGCACGGCGAGGAACGCCACCTTGATCAGGTCGAGGGTCAGCGGGTTCATCTGTTCTTCAGTCCTTGTGTCGCCGACAGCCGGGGGAGTCTGCAATCAGACCGCGGCCGCTGCATAAGAACTGCCTGGGTCGTCGTCCTGTACGTCAGTATGCGGCGTCCCTGCGGAACACCAGTGTCGTGCGGCCAAGGGTAACGCGAGTACCGTCGGCGAGCGACACTCGTCGAATCGGCTGCCCGTTCACGAAGGTACCGTTGGTGGAGCCAAGATCGACAAGTACGACATCGCCGTCCTCCACCCGGATCTCCGCGTGATGGCGCGAAACGCCCTGGTCGACCAGCCTGAGGTCACAGTCGGTGCCGCGGCCGAGAATGGTCAACGGAGACGTCAGCGGGTAAGTGCGCTGAGACGCCACCCCGGAGCCGCCCCCTCCGGTCGAGACCAGCAGCCGAGGCGATCCGGGGAACCCTTCTTGGGGGCGGGGAAGGTCGCTGACCGGGCGGCGGATCTCGCCATCCTCCACGGTCGTGCCCCTGATGACCCCTGACCTGATCCGGAACGTCCCGACGATCAGGTCCGGGGCTGGCTCGAAGCGAATCCTGACCGGGCCAACGAAGGAGTAGCCCTGCTCCCTGGCGTGCTCCCGGGCTAGCGTCGCGAGCTCGATGCTCAAATTGTCCGCGTAGACCGCCAGCCGGTCCATGTCCGCCTTTGCGATCTCGGCGACGAAGTCATTCGGTACCAGCGTGCGGCCCTTGGCCACGATGGCCGCCCGGTCGTCCATCTCGCGCTGCACGGCACCAGCGATCTCGGTCGGCTGCAGGTCGGACTTGAACACGCGTGCGAATCCGCCGTCGTACATCCCCTGAAGCCGACTCTCGAAGCGCTGCAGAACTCCCACCGTGCACCTCCTCTCCGCCTCCCGCACCGCCGGGGATCCGGGGTCCACCCCATCGCCTGCACCGCGGCCCAGTGGCGGGTGTATTCGATGGTATCGGCGGTGGGGCATAGCTTGTGGCGTGCTAACCTGCCAGTGCTCCCGGGGCGGGTGGCGGAACGGCAGACGCGCACGGTTCAGGTCCGTGTGTCCGCAAGGACGTGAGGGTTCAAATCCCTCCTCGCCCACCCCCAAGATCCCCCTCTTTCCATGATCACGCGGCACTTTCAGCGGCATCCGCTGAGAATCCGGCATGATCACCAGCGGCCAAGGCGGGCACCACGGCCCCAGCCGCTGCGGCACAATCAGTATCGTGCCGGAACTTCCCGAAGTGGAGACTCTCGCCACCGAGTTGCGGGCGCGGGCGGGAGGCCTTGTGATCGACCGGGCTGCCGTGGCTGAGTTCTCCGTGCTGAAGACCTACGATCCGCCGCTCACCGCGCTGCACGGCATGGTCATCGCCGACACCGCCCGGTATGGCAAGTTCCTCGATATCGTCGTCACCACCCCGGATCGACCAGCTGGACCGGACACGGCCGCTGACGGCTCGCTGCACCTCATCACGCACCTGGCCCGGGCCGGGTGGCTGCGCTGGCGCGATCAGCTCCCAACCGATCCACCCCGCCCGGGCAAGGGACCGCTCGCCTTCCGGCTGCGCTTCACCGACGGATCCGGGTTCGACCTGACCGAGGCGGGCACGCGCAAGCGCCTGGCCGTGTACCTGGTGACGGAGCCTGCCCAGGTGCCCGGGATCGCCTCGCTCGGACCCGACCCGCTCAGCCCCGACTTCACCGCCGACGTGCTCGGCGGCCTGCTGGCCGGGCGCAGAACGCAAATCAAGGGCGTTTTGCGGGACCAGCGGATCATCGCGGGCATCGGCAACGCCTACTCCGACGAGGTGCTGCATGCCGCCAAGATGTCGCCATTCCGGCTGGCCTCTAGCCTGTCTGCGGACGACGTGTGGGCCCTGCATGAGGTGATCCTCACGACCTTGCGGTCCGCGATCGCGCGGTCGGCCGGGCTCGCGGCGAGCGACCTCAAGGCGGAGAAGAAGGCCGGGCTCGCGGTGCACGGAAAGGCCGGCCAGCCCTGCCCGGTCTGCGGTGATGTGATACGGGAGGTGTCCTTCGCCGACTCCGCACTGCAGTACTGTCCGACGTGCCAGACCGGTGGCAAGCCGCTCGCCGACAGGCGGCTGTCGCGGCTGCTCAAATAGACGGCGAGGCAGGTCGGCCTTACCGCGGTCGTTGACCGCCCTTCGGTGCGACCATTACAGGGTGTGGCTGAAACGCGCGCCGGCCGTACAGGCGCGGATCGACGCCACGGCCGGGGCCGTGATCGAGTGCGCGGCCGACCCGATCATCGCACTAGGCCGGGATCGTGCCGTGTGCCTCTGGAATCCGGCTGCCGAGCAGATGTTTGGCTGGGGGGCGGGCGAGGTGCTTGGGCTCGAGCCACCGATCATCCCCAGGGAGTTGCGGGCCGAGCACAACGCCGTGCTGGAGCGGGTCACCGACGGCGGATACATCTCGCTGGTCACGAGGCGGATACGCAAGTCCGGCGAGCTGCTTGACGTGCGGATCGACACCTCGAGCCTGCTCGGCGCTGACGGCGAGCGGCTCGGCTGGATCAGCGTCTACCAGCACAGCGGCGAGGACGCCGCGGTCCGCCACTACATGGCTGAGCGAGCCCGCATGGTGCGCAGGCTCGGCGACGTGGTTGCCGACCTCAATGCGGAGCTCGACCTCGAGGCGGCCCTCGACCGAATCGCCGCCAGCCTGCGCGAGCTGACCCGAGCAGATGCGGGCGGCTTCGTTCTGATCGAAGAGGACCGGCTGCGGCTCGTGTCGATGGATGGGCTGCCTGCCGAACTGCGGGGCCGCACGGCCGACCTGCCGACCAGCCTCGTCGGCGAGTTGATGCGGACCGGCAAGAGCGTGCTGATGCGCACCGGCGAATCCACCATCTTCGAGGACCTGGTCTGGTCGGCGCTGCCCGGCCTGCACACGATCACGCTGAGCCTGTCGCACGTGGCCGGACGGCCGTTCGGGGCGCTCTACGCCCTCTACAGCAGGCGCAAGGTGGGGCACGTCGACCTCGAGCTGCTCGAACTGCTGGCCGGCCACGCCAGCGTGGCGCTCTCGAACGCGACGGCGTATGCCGAGGTGGTCAGGCAGCGTGCGCACGAGCGGGCGGTGATCGACGGTAGCGCTGATGGCATCGCCGTGCTCGACGCCAGCGGGCTGGTGCGGCAGTGGAACCCGGCTGCCCACACGCTCACCGGCGTGCCCGCCGCGCAGGCCGCGGGCAGGCCGCCCTTGTTCCCGCTGCCAGAGCTGGGGCAGACGCTGACCTGCCAGCTGCCCAACGGGTGCTGGATCGACGTGCTCAGGACGCCGCTGGACGGGCGTGACGAGCAGGTGATCAACTTCCGTGACGTCAGCCAGGCCAAGGAGCTGGAGCAGGCCAAGGACCTGTTCCTGGCGACTGCCAGCCACGAGTTGCGCACGCCCATCACCGTGGTCCAGGGCTTCGCGCGGACGCTAGCCAGCCGCTGGGACAAGCTACCGGACCCAGACCGGCACAGTGCGGTACGGACGATCGCCGACCGAGCGGAGTCGCTGGCCAAGCTCGTGGACCAGCTGCTGCTCGGCTCGCGGGCCGGCGCGAGCAGACTTGCCGTGACCGACGCGCCGTTCGACCTGGCCGCCCTGCTCCGGGGTGCTGCCGAGGTGTTCCGGCCGCTCTCCGACAATCATGTACTCGCCACCGAGGTCCCCGACGACCTGCCCGCCGCCCGCGGCGATGCAGCCGCGACCGACAGCATCGTCGGCCAGCTGCTCGAGAACGCCTTCAAGTACTCCCCCGACGGCGGCACGGTCACCATCGCCGCTCGCGCGCTCGGCGGCGAGGTCGAGGTCACCATCACCGATGAGGGAATCGGGATCGCGCCAGGCGACGCCGAGCGAGTGTTTGACCGGTTCGTGCAGGGCGAGACCGGAGATCGGCGGCGGTTCGGCGGCTTCGGCCTGGGCCTGTACATCGTGCGGCAGCTGGCCAGGGCGCAAGGTGGTGACGTGACGGCATCGCCTCGGCCCGTGCGCGGCACAGTCATGCGGCTGACGCTCCCGCTGGCATCGCAGCCAGCCGACACGGCCGGGTCAATCGGGGACGCCGGGCCGCGGGACGGGGCCGACGCCGCGACCAGGCGGAAGCCCAGGCCACCGCGCAAGCCCGTGTCGGCGGCGGCCGCGCTGCCCCGAGTGCGGGCGCCGCGACAGCGGCAACCCAAGCCAGATGAGGCCCAAACCGGGCGCTAAACGTCACCAGACCAGCCACCTCTTCCGCGATCACCGAGGATTTCGAGCAGCCGGCTACCCAAAATCCTTCGCGATCATGGAATCCTCATGCAGCGGCAAGGCCCTGGCGCCCCTGCTGTCCCTGACGCCACGCCAGTACCAGGTGGCGCGGGCCGTGCACGGATGGGTGTCGATTCCACCACCGCCGGCGGTGGTGAAAGTGACACCGATGGGAGCGACAATGGCAATGGAGGGATGGCGAGGCAGCATGAAGGGGATCCGGGGCGCTCGTCTGCCCGTCAGGGATCCGGGCGCTCATCAGCCCGTCGCGGGATCAGGAGCGCTCGTCAGCCCGTCAGGGGCCGGCGGCGCTGGTGCGGCCGTCGCGGGATCCGCAGCGCAGACTATGCGGGCGCGGGCTCGGGGGCGCTGATTCGCTTGCGCGTGACCGGGTCCCTGGTGACCTTCTCGCCACCGGACGCGTCGATGTACCGGTCGATGATCCCGATCACGTCCTCGCCCTGCTCGACGATCGTGCCCTGCTCCAGCCAGATCACCCGGTTGCAGGTGTCCTCGACCTCCTCCAGGTCGTGAGCGACCAGGAAGACCGTCCCGGCCTGCCTGCGCAGCTCGTCGATCCTGGCGTGGCTCTTGACCCGGAACTCTGCGTCGCCGGTCGCCAGCGCCTCGTCGATGAGCAGGATTTCATGGCTCTTGGCGGCGGCGATGGCGAACCGCAGGCGCGATCCCATTCCGGACGAGTAGGTCTTCATCGGCAGGTGGATGAACTCGCCCACCCCCGAGAAGTCGACGATGTGCTCGAACTTCTCCTTGATCTCCCGCTTGCTCATCCCCATCGCCAGGCAGCCAAGCACGACGTTCCGCTCGCCGGTGAGGTCCTCGAGCAACGCCGCGTTGACGCCGAGCAGCGACGCCTCGCACATCGTGTACACCGCTCCCCGCTCCGGAGGGAGCAGCCCGGCGATCGCCCGGAGCAGGGTGGACTTGCCCGCCCCGTTCCTGCCGATGATCCCGATCGCATCGCCCCGGTAGGCCACGAACGACATGCCGCGGATCGCGTGCACCTCGCGGATGGACGGCCGCCTCCTGCGGCCGAGGATCCGGAAAAGGGCCGTGGCGGCAGTGCCGCGGTCGCCCCCGGCGCCGTAGACCCTGTAGACCACGTGCAGGTCGTCGACGACGACGGTCGGCTCCGTTGACTGCGGATCAGCCACGGCCGTAGTTCACCTCCTTGCGCCAGAAGAACCAGAAGCCGAGAATCAGGGCGACGATCGCCCATCCCGCCCCTAGCTGCCAGAGGTGGGTGGAGACGAACGTGGGGTGGCAGTAGGCGCTGCCGTACTGGCTCAGCGGGTGCCCCGGCGGGGTCCGGCCATTGCTGACCTGGGTCGTCGCCGTGATCCAGGCGGACCGGCTCACCCCCGGGGGCCGTGCGGTGCCAGCCCAGGCATAGCAGTTCGCCGCGTTGTACGGCTTGGCGCCGAAGGCGCTGGCCCGCTGCGAGGCCAGCAGCGAGTCCCTGACCAGCGTGATGTAGATGGCCGCGGGGTTGAGCTGCAACAGCGTGGTGACCCAGCCGAAGTTCTGCGCGTGCTGCACCACGACCTGCTGCACGGAGTAGATGACGCCCGAGACGTAGAGCCAGGTCCGCATCAGGAACGGCAGGAGCTGGGCGAAGTCGTTGACCCGGGCTCCAGTCCGGGCCGCGAACAACCCGATGCCCGCGTTGAACATGATCAGCAGGATGGTCGCCGGCACGACGAGCAGCCAGTTCCAGGTCAGCGGCTCGCCCCGGAGCAGCACCAGTCCGAAGAGCACGAGCAGCGACAGCAGCATCTGCTGCAGCTCGATCATCACGTAGGCAAGCGGCAGCGACGCCCGCGGGAATTGCAGCGCCCTGATCAGCGGCAGGCTGTCGGTAATGACCTTCGACGTCGAGATGAACGTCCGCTGGGTGAAGCTGAACACGAACACGCCCGTGACCAGGAACACCAGGTAGTCGGGCACGCCGCGGCTGACTCCCTTGATCAGCAGGCCGAAGATCAGGAAGTAGACCCCGGCGTTTAGCAGCGGCGCGAGCACCTGCCACATCTGGCCGAGCTTGGCTTCGGTGTACATCGCGATGTTGCGCGCGGTGGCGAAGCCCATGATGAAGCTCCACCGGCGCGCCAGCTCGCGCAGGTACACCCGGAGGTGCGGTCGCTCGGCGCTTGGCTTCAGGCCGTGCTGCGCCGCGAGCGCCGCCAGGGAGCCGGCTGGCACGTCAGCACCAGGGGCGTGCTGCGTCGCTGCCGGGACTCCCGCGGTCTCAAGCAGCTGGCCTGGCGAGTTCAGCCTGGGCGATCTCATCGGCGCCGACTGTACCCGAGGCACGGCGCCGCCGTCGCTCCGCGCGCCGCGTCGGCAGGCCCTCGCAGCGAGATAACAATTCGATAAAGGGGGCCGTGGTAATCGGCGGGTCACAAGTGCGCAATCCCTTCCTGTGCTCGTCACCATGTGCGCGGCAGCGATAGCTGACCCACGGCCGCGCTCGCCATGTGATCACCACCTCATGGCAATCCGGTTTCCCGGACGGCAGGCCCGGGCATCTCCCCGACCGCGGCGTCGGAAATCATCCGGTCGCGAGTCGGGGCAGGTGCCAGGGAGGTGAGGACGGCGAGCGTAGTGCACCTGCCGTGCGCGCCGGCGAGCGTTTCAGTAGCGCGCCGGGCGCTGTCCGACGAGCTGAAAGCGGTAGGGGTCTTCGAGGCCGCGGTGTCGGATGCGGCCCTGGTCGTGAGCGAGCTGCTGAGCAATGCGATCTTGCACGCCTATCCGCTTCCCGGAGAGCGGCTTCAGGTCGCATGGGCGCTGAATGGCAGCTCGGTCGAGGTGGCGGTCAGCGACGGCGGAAGCGCCACGATGCCGCATGAAGGGCATCCTTCGCCGTCATCGGTGTCAGGCCGTGGCCTCGCGATCGTCGCCCACTTGTGCCTCAGCTGGGGCGTGCGCACGAACGAGGTGGGCCTAACAGTCTGGGCCGTGCTCCCGGCGCCGCGGGCCCACGCGGGCGCGGCGCTCGCGGCGGCGGGCCAACCGGATCGCGCAAGGTTGGGAACCTGAGCGCGATGGATTGCCGCACCGAGGCGTAGCTCGCGCAGCAGCGGTGATACTGCCTGGAAGGCGTTGTCCCTGCTGCCCCTGGTGAGCTGGGGGAGGGACTCGGGCACCGGGGGGATTGTGGATTACCGCGTCGGCGCCGCCCGGGACCTGCGGGTCGGTGCAGCCGATAGCCACCGCATGCGCGCGGTGGAGGGCTTCTGCGCTGGCGCCGACAGCGAAGCGGGCCGCCTGCGGACGGCATTGGTGCACCGGCCGGGGCCGGAGCTGCGCCGCCTTACTCCGCGTAACAGCCGCTGGCTCGGCTTCGCCGACCCGCCCTGGGTGGCCCGGGCACAGCAAGAGCACGACGCGTTCACCGACTTGCTCCGGGACCACGGTGTAGAGGTGCTATATCTCAGCGCGTTGCTCGCCGACGTTCTCGAGTACGGCTCGGCTCGGGCCGAGGCGATTGACTCGGTCCTGGCCGATCCCGACCTTGGTACCGATTTGCGGGCCAGCGTCGGCGCCCACCTGGAGCGGCTGCCGCCGCAGGATCTGGCAGCCGTGCTGATTGCCGGCCTGACCGCCGCCGAGCTCGGCGGCGGCCGCGGCCTGGTCTACGACCTGCTGGACCCGCAGGACTTCGTCATCGAGCCGCTGCCCGGCCTGGTATTCAGCCGGGATGCCAGCGCATGGATCGGCGACCAGGCGGTCGTGGCGAACCTGCCAGGGGCGCGCCGCCGGGAAGGGGCGCTGCTCGCGACCATCTACCGGCACCATCCGGAGTTCACCGGACTCAGGCAGCCTTACGAGGCCGCACCAGACCAGCTGCATGGCGGCGACATCCTGCTGCTCGCGCCGGGCGTGGTCGCCGTTGGCGTCGGGTCGCAGACGACGCCGGCTGCAGCGGAACGCCTGGCCAGTCACCTGCTCATCGCGGAGATCGCGCATACAGTGCTGGTCGTGCCGCTGCCTCGGCACGGCAGTCCCGCCCAGTGGGCGCAGCGTACCTCGGGCGTCGCCGAGCTCGGCACGGCGTGCACGGTAGCGGACGCTGGCACCCTGGTGATGGCGCCCGCGATGGCGTTCGGGCTCACCGCCTTCACCATGACCGCTTCCCGCGGGTCGCTTGCCGTCGGCAGGCCCAGGCCATTCCTCGAGGCGGCGGCCAGGTCCATGGCACTGGACCGGCTCAGGGTCATCGATACGGGCGTGGACCCTGCGGCGGGCACAACCAGCCAGTGGGATGACGCCGCGAATGCGCTAGCCCTCGGCCGCGGCGTCGTCGTCTGCGAGGAGCGGAACGCTGACACCAGCGCCAGGCTGCGGGCCGCTGGCCTCACCGTCGTCATGGTGCCGCTCACCGAGCTGGGCAATGCCCGCGGCGGCTCCGACAGTAACGGCAGGCGCGGCGGCCCCAGGTGCATGTGCGCCCCTATCCTGCGCGATCCAGTGGCGGCAATGGCCGACCCTGGCCCGGACCGAGCGAACCGCGACGTGCCCGCCGCGCGAGTCAGGCCTGCTCACGAAGTCGAGCCTGAGCCTGGCGAGCTAGCACCGCTCGGCTAGCGCCGGTCGCCTCCTATCGGTCGGAGCGGTGGCCTGACCAGCGTCCGACGCGGAAGGCAACCAGGCCGAGCACCACCACGAGCACGACCCAGAACACCACGTACAGCGTGTTCAGTAGTGCCCCGAACACGAACCACAGCACGACAAGTGCCGCTATCGCGGCGACTACGTACCAGATGAGGCGCGCCATGTATCCCAGAGTACGCGAGGTGACCGCGGGTGGTGGTTCTCCACGTCGGCGAGTAATGTGCGGCAGGTGGAGCTTAAGGTCACAAGCCGATCCCAGGGGGAATTCGTCGTCTTGTCGGTGCAGGGTGAGATCGACCTGTACACAGTGCCTAGGCTCCGGCAGGAACTCACCCGGGTCATGGCGGACGGCGGCCCGGTCCGCCTCGTGGTGGACCTCTCCGGGGTCGACTTCTGCGACTCCACGGGCGTCAACGCGCTCCTCGCCGCGCACCGCCAGGCGCAGGACAGCGGCGGTGGCCTGGAACTCGCCGCGCCGCGGCCGGCGGTCAGGAAGATCCTGCAGGTTACCGGCCTGGAGTCGGTGTTCACGGTGACCGAGAGGCCGTCCGAGGCCGTCGGCAGTTAGCGCCTGGCCGACCCGGTTACGATCACGTCCGCGTTGTGACGTCGTTAAGATCGCACCCATGCCGCCCGGCGGCGACCTGGCCGTCGTCATCCCAGCCAGGAACGAGTACGACCGGATCCGCGCGACCGTCCGGGCCGCCGCCCGGATCCCTGGCGTGGACATCGTCGTGGTGGTCGACGACGGTTCTGTGGATGGAACGGCCAGCGCTGCCGCGACCGCGGGTGCCATCGTCACGCGGCATGCCAGGCGCCGCGGCAAGGGCGCGGCGCTGGAGACGGGCGCCGAGACGGTGCGGGTGATCGAGGCGGAGCGGGCGGCCATGCGGCGCGGCAGCGCGCAGTCAGGTACTCCGGCGCGGCCCGGGGCGCAGCACCGCGGGCCACGGCACCTGCTCTTCCTCGACGCCGACCTGGCCGAGACCGCCGAGCGTGCCTGGCCGCTGGCCGAGCCGGTCCTGGCCGGCCGGGCCGACATGGCGATCGCCGTCTTCGCCGAGCGGGTCCGCCGCGGCGGCCACGGGCTGGTGCTTGGACTGGCCGGGGCAGGCACCGAGCGGATGACCGGCTGGCGCCCCGCCGAGCCGCTCAATGGCCAGCGCTGCCTGACCAGGGCGGCCTTCGAGGCGGCGCGGCCGCTCGCGCCCGGCTGGGGGGCCGAGACCGGAATGACCATAGACCTGCTCCGCCAGGGCATGTGCATCGTCGAGGTCGTGGTCCCGCTCGCGCACCGGGCGACCGGCAGCGACCTGAGCGCCCAGTTGCACCGGGCGCATCAGCTCGTGGACGTCACCAGGGCGCTGGCGAATCGTCGTCCGTGGCAGCCGATCGGTGCCCCACTCGGGCATGCGGGTGCGGCGCGATGACCCACCGCTGCGCGTACCTCGGGCCGCTTGGCACGTTCTGCGAGCAGGCGGCCGCCGCGCTGCACCCGGCCGGCCGGACCGCGCTTGTTCCGTTCGCGACCATCGAGGCGACCCTCGACGCGGTTCGCGGCGGAACCGCCGAGCGGGCGGTCGTGCCGATCGAGAGCTCGGTAGAGGGCGGCGTCAACGCGACGCTTGACCAGCTTGCCGCGGCGACCTCGTTGCAGATCATCGCGGAGGTCATCGTGCCCGTGGCGTTCGCGCTCCTGGCCAGGCCCGGTACGGTGCTCGACGACATCAAGGTCGTCGGCGGGCATCCGGTGGCTCAGCCGCAATGCAGGCGCTGGCTGGCCGAGCACGTCCCCGACGCCCGCTGGCGGCCCGCTCTGTCCAATGGCGAAGCGGCGCGGCAGGCCGCCGACGGCGAGATTGACGCCGCGCTCGCAGGCGCCTTCGCCGCTCGGCACTACCAGCTCGACGTGCTCGCGGACCACGTGGGCGATCGGGCCGGGGCGGTCACCAGGTTCATCGAGGTCGCGCTTCCGGGCGCGCCGCCATCGGCGACGGGGGCTGACCGCACCTCGGTCATCGCCTACCTCGCCGACGATCATCCCGGGGCCCTGATGGACATACTGGGCCAGTTCGCCATGCGCGGGGTCAACCTCAGCCGCATTGAGTCTCGGCCCACTGGCGAAGGCATGGGCAGGTACTGCTTCTTCATCGACTGTGAGGGCCATGTCACGAGCGCCAGGGTGGGCGAGGCCCTGATGGGCCTTCGCCGAACCTGCTCCGACGTGCGGTTCCTCGGTAGCTACCGCAGGGCAGACGCCGGGACCGGGAGCGCCGCCGCCGCGCCGCCCGCTGACACCGACTTCGCCGATGCCGCCACATGGCTTGGCCGGATCCGGTCGGGCGGACCGTGACCGTCGATAGATGCTGGCTGGCGTCCGGCTACAGGTAAGGGCCCGAGGCTCGCGGCTGCGATTCCTCCTGCGCGGGCGCCATGCCGGGCGGCAGCGCCCTGCGCATCTGCTCGAGCTGTGCCCTGGCCGCCATCTGCTGCGCGAACAGAGTGGTCTGGATGCCGTGGAAGAGCCCTTCGAGCCAGCCCACGAGCTGGGCCTGAGCGACCCTCAGCTCGGCCTCGCTCGGCACCTCGTCCTCGGCAAACGGAAGGGACAGCCGCTCAAGTTCGTCAACCAGCTCGGGCGCGAGCCCGTCCTCCAGTTCCTTGATCGAGCTCTGATGGATCTCCTTGAGCCTGGCCCGGCTCTTCTCGTCGAGCGGAGCTGCCCTTACCTCCTCGAGCAGCTGGCGGATCATGCTGCCGACCCGCATGACCTTCGCGGGCTGTTCCACCATCTCCATCACGGAGCGCTCGCCCTGATCAGCGGTGCCATCGCTTTCCATGGCCACGCCATCGGGACCGACCACGACGACCCTGGCGACCGGCTGCGGCCCAGTCTCACTCTCGCTCATGACTCCTAGTCTGGTCCGTCCGCGTCGATGCCCGGTCCATCGGGTCCGGAATGTTATGCAGCCAGCAGGATCTTGCCGACGTGCTCACCGGACTCCATGAGCGCGTGAGCGCGGGCGGCCTCGCCGAGCGGGAACACCGCGTGGATCACCGGCTTGATCCGACCGGCCGCGATGAACGGCCACACTGCCGAGCGCACTGCGGCCACGATCGAGGCCTTCTGCTCGGGCGGCCGCGATCGCAGCGACGCGGCATGCACGCTGGCCCGCTTTCGCAGCATCGCGCCCAGGTCAATCTCTGCGCGAGTGCCGCCCTGCAGGCCGATCACGGCGAGCCTGCCGTCCGGTGCCAGTGCCTCGGTGTTCCGGCCCAGGTAGGCAGCTCCCATCAGATCCAAGATCACGTCAGCGCCCCGGCCGCCGGTAAAGTCGGCGATCGCCGCGACAAAGTCCTCCTCCCGATAGGAGATCGCAAGGTCGGCGCCGAGCTCGCGGCACCGCGCGAGCTTGGCAGGCGAGCCCGCCGTGCATGCGACCCGGGCGCCGATGGCCTTGCCGAACTGGATCGCGAACGTGCCGATCCCGCTGGCCCCGCCGTGCACGAGCAGGGTCTCGCCCTCCGCCAGCCGCGCGATCCCGGCCACGTTCGAGAACACGGTGCAGGCGACCTCAGGCAAGCCGGCGGCCTCGGTCAGCGTGACCCCGTCGGGCACCGGCAGCACCTGCCCGGCCGGGACAGTGACCCGCTCCGCATAGCCGCCACCCGACAGCAACGCGCAGACCTCATCGCCGACCCCCCAGCCGGTGACGCCATTGCCGAGTGCGGCGATCCGCCCCGAGCACTCCAGGCCCGGATACGGTGGGGCGCCGGGCGGCGGCGGATACATGCCTTGCCGCTGCAGGAGGTCAGCTCGGTTCAGGCCGGACGCAGTGACGTCAATGAGCACCTCGCCGGCCGCCGCGACCGGGTCGGGGACCTCGGCAAGCGTGAGCGCCTCGGGGCCGCCTGGTCTGCTGATGGTGATCGCGTGCATGCGGCCAATTGTCGCGTCACGACGGCCCGGGCACCCCGGGAGCGGCAGTAGTGGCTGGGGATTCGTTCTCACCAAGCGACCGCGATGTTGGTAACCTTGTGAACATGGCTGTGAGGACGTTCAGCATCAGCATGGACGAACGCACCTACCGCCAGGCGAAGGCGGCCGCGGATCAGGCCGGCGTGCCGATGTCGGCGTGGATGTCCAGGTCGGCGCGGGAGAAGGTGCAGCGGGACGCGGCCGCAGCGGTCGCCGAGTTCGACCGGGGTACTGGCCATGCCTGGGTGGCATGGTCCGAGGCGAGCGAGCGCGACTTCGCCGCACCGGAGGCGGGCAGGGGCGCTGCGTGAATCGCGGCGACGTCTTCGCCCATAAGGGGCTAGGGCGCGCCGGGTACGTGGTGATTGTCAGCAATGACGGTTTCAGCGCCATTACGGGTCACCCGGTCGTGGTACGAGTCAGCGACCGCCCCGATCTCACAGAGACCCCGTACATCGTGGCCCTGACGAGCGCGGATGCGGCCACCGGGCACCTGGAGTCCTACTCCGTCGTGCGCCTGCGGCGGGACCGTCTAGGCGCCGAGCCAGTGGGCCGGGTGTCCGCCGACACCTTGCGCAGGCTGGACGACGCCCTCGCGCTGCTGTTTGACTACGGCGGCTAACCCGGTGCCGGAGGGTGCAGTGGACGCGGCCAGGCAGACCCCGCTGACGAACCTCGATCAGCCGCTGTTCGACGGCGCTGATGCGACAAAGCGCGATCTGGTGACGTACCTGGAAGCGGTCGCCGTGCCGATAATCGCGCAGTTGCGCGAGCGGCCGCTATCGGTCATCCGGGTCCTGCGCGGCCAGGCACCGTTCATGCAGAAGAACCTCCCCAGGTATGCGCCGCCCTGGATCAAGCGAGTGACGATCTGGTCGCAGGCGTCCAAGCGCGACGTGGCGTACGCGCTGTGCGATGACGCCGAGACGCTGATGTGGTTCGCCAACCAGCGGGCAGTGGAGTATCACCCCACGCTCGTCCGCGCCGACGACTGGGACCACCCCACCCATCTGGTGCTCGACATCGATCCGCCGGCCCCGGCCGAAGGCAGCGACTCGGCGGCCGCGGCCCCGCGCTCTGCATTCGGGGTGGCCGTGGCGGCTGCCGAGCTGGTCAAGCAGGCTCTGGACGAGGCGGGACTGGCCGGCGCCGTCAAGACCAGCGGCGCCAAGGGAATACATGTGTTCGTACCGGTCGCCGGGGCCACAGCCGAGGAATGCGCGGCCGCGACCCGGGCACTGGCCGCGCGGGCCGAGCGGCTCGATCCCTCGCTTGCCACGACCGCGTTCGTCAAGCAGGACAGGCACGGGAGGGTGTTCATCGACTCGACGAGGGCCGGCGGCGCCACCGTGGTCGCCGCCTACAGCCCGCGGGTGCGTCCGGGCGCGCCCGTGTCGTTCCCGGTTCCCTGGGCCGACCTCCGCGCCGTGGCGCCGGCGGACTTCCATCTGCGGAACGCGGCCGGGCTGCTCGCAGGGGCAGACGCGTGGGCGGACCTGATGCCGCCGCCGCAGGCGCTCGGCCAGGATTTGATTGGCGAGGGCCGCGAGATCCCGGTCGCACGGGTCCAGGCCATGCACGAGGGCAAGCGCCGCGCCCGGGCGGCGCGCCGCAGCGGGTCCGACGACCCCCCGGTCGACGAGGTCGGCCGGTAGCGGAGCGGGAGGGATTCGAACCCCCGGGTCACTTGCGTGACCGGCTGCTTTCAAGGCAGCTGCAATCAACCGGACTCTGCCACCGCTCCCAGCGTGAACTCCAGCCGCCTCGTGCCGGCCGGCGTCCGTACAAGCATTCTCTTATCAGATACCCGGATCCATCCGACACCCTGATCCCGCCGCAGGCGCCAGGGGCCTGCCCGCTTCGCGGCGCGCCGACGTAGGCTCGCTGGCGAAGGAGGTCAGATGCTTCCCCCGTTCGGCGTGCAGGCCGCCTTGACCCAGTGGCAGAACGCGCCCGCGGTGTCGGTGTCCGTGGCCGCCGCGGCTGGCTTGTACATCTGGGGTGCGGTGCGGGTCGGCAGTCGGCATCCGGCCCGGCCGTGGCCCGCGTCGCGGACCGCTGTCTTCGTGGCAGGGCTGGTCGTGGTCGTTGTCGCCTTGCAAAGCGGCATCGGCAGCTACGACGACGTGCTGTTCACCGATCACATGTTCCAGCACCTGATGCTGATCATGCTCGCGCCTCCGCTGCTGATCCTCGGCCAGCCGATCACCCTGCTGCTGCACGCGAGCCGCAACCCGCTGCATACCTGGGTGAAGCGAGCCGTGCGCTCGCCCGTGGTGAGCTTCCTGACCTGGCCTCCGTTCGGATTCTGCGCCTACGCGGCGACGATCGTGGTGGCGCACCTGACGTCGGCAGCCAACCTGTTCGCCACTAGCCAAGCCGCGCATGTAGCCGAACACCTCGTGTTCCTCGTCGTTGGCTACCTGTTCTTCCTGCCCATCGTGGGATCGGAGCCGATCAGGTGGCGGCTGTCCTACCCCACCAGGCTGGTGCTGCTATTCCTCGTCATGCCGGTGGACACCTTCACCGGCGTCGTCCTCGGCTACGGGAACGCAGGGACGCCCGGACTGCCGCCGGGCCCTCGGCCAGCGTGGGCCGGCCAAGCAACCTCGGATCTGCACGCAGGCGGTGCCGTCATGTGGATCGCCGGGGACGCGCTCATGTTCGTGCTGATGATGGTCGTGGTCGTGCTGTGGAGCACCGATACCCGCGCCGAGTCGCGCACCAGGGGCTGGCTCGAGGCAACCCGCCGCGCGGTGGTCGCGCCTACCGCCGCAGCGCCGAATGCCGACATCGACGAGGACGATGATCAACTGGCCGCCTATAACGCTTACCTCCGTGATCTGAACGAAGGCAGGCGTCACCAAGCGGGCTAGAACGCTTGCCGGCACGACTGCGATCGGCCCATTATCAGGAGCATCGCGGCACAAGGTGAGGAGTCGGCATGACTAGCGTTCCCACGACTGCGGGCGAGGTCGACGTCGCCGACCTCGGCGTCACGTTCATGCACGAGCACGTCTTCATCAGGACAGAGTCCTTCGCCTGCGCATGGCCTAGCTTCGGTGGCTGGGACACCGAGGCCGAGGTGGCGGACGCTCACGAGCGGCTGCGCGGTCTTGCCGCGATCGGCGTCGCCACGATCCTGGACATGACGGTCCCCGGCCTCGGCCGCGATCCGGCGCTCGTCGCGCGCGCGGCCGAGGGCAGCGGCGTCAAGGTGATGTTCGCGACCGGCTACTACACCTACGACCACCTGCCGTTCCCCTTCCAGTTCCGCGGGCCAGGCAAGATCCTCGACGGGGACGACAAGGTGCTCGAGTCGCTGTTCGAGCGGGATCTGACGACCGGAATCGGCGATACCGGGTTCCGCGCGGCGGTGCTCAAGCTGGTGACCGATGAACCGGGGATGACGCCGGACGTCGATCGTCTGGCCCGTGCGGTCGCGGCCGTCCACGGCCGGACGGGGGCGCCGATCTGCACTCATGCCCACGCGCCCACCAAGCGCGGCCTCGACCAGCAGCGGGTGTTCGCCGAGTGCGGCGTGGGCCTGGGCCGGGTCATGATCGGCCACTCCAACGAGTCGACCGACTTCGGGTACCTCGAGCAGATCCTCGACGCCGGTTCCTACCTGGGTTGGGACCGCTGCGGGATACCACTGACCGTCCCGCTTGATGCCCAGCTCGACACGCTCGCATCGCTCTGCGAGCGCGGATACGCGGGCCGGATCATGCTCGCGCACGACAGGGCGTCGTTCTCGGACTGGTTCACCAACGCCGAGCTCGAGTTCGGCGTGCCGGACTGGAACTTCGGCTACATCCACAGCGGTGTGCTGCCAGGCCTGCGCGCCCGCGGCGTCACCGAGGACCAGATCGACCAGATGCTGGTGGCCAACCCGCGCGAGTTCTTCGCCGGGACGTGACGCTAGATCCGCCCGTAACGCTCGATGCGGGCGCGCGCGTTGACGGTGGGCACCATGCCGAGCCCCACCGACCACGCAACCGAGGTTCCGGGCACTATGGCTACCGCACGCACCGTCACCTGCGTCTGCCCCGCGATGACCGCGCCCTGGATCACTGACCACCGGTGACCGTTGTAATGCAGGTAGCTGGCCCGATCGGCGGTTGGCAGACCGAAGTCGTAGATCCACAGGTGACCCAACGAGTCGCCGGTGATCCCGGTGAGCTCAAAGAAGCTGGGCGGCGTCAGCGCCGCGGGAACCTGGACCTGGCGCCAGGTGCTGCCGTTCCACCGGTACAGCAGCATCTGGCTGGTGCCGAACACCGCGCCCACCGCCCACGCGCTCGTAGCCGATGCCCCGAACACGCCGGTGAGGTAGCCCATCGGGACATATGGCATGGGAGTGACGCGCCAACCACGACCCTTCCAATGCAGGGCCAGCGGCCCGCCGGTTGGCCCAGATGCGTAGTTGCCGACTGCCCACGCGTCGGTGCCGGTCCGGGCAGCGATCTGATAGAGGTTGCAGACACCGGCCGGGCAGGTGTATCGCTGGCGCTGCCAGCGTGCCCCGATGTGCCCGAAGATCTGCGTTGACGGAGCGTCGCTGGCGGCCGCGATGAGCCAGGCGCGGCCGCCACGCGCCGCCGTGAGGCCGAGATTGCCGGTGAGGACTCCCTGAGTGCCGGGGAACCGGCTGGCCTGCCACACGTGCCCGTTCCAGTGCAGCAGGTGCTGCCTCGTACCCGAGAAGTTCTGCCCGAGCGCCCAGGCGTTGGTCGCCGACGACGCGGCGATCGCCGCCAGCCCGCCCGGCCAGGTCGTCGGGAGACGCACGACTGACCACGAGTGCCCATTCCAGCGCTCCATGACAGGCCGGCCCGGGAGTGTGCCGTCGCTGCTGAACCCCTGGCTGCCGACCGCCCAGGCCAGCCGCTTGCTCACGACGGCCAGGCCGTTCAGCACGTTGTTGTGCGCCAGCGCGGCGCCATGCACGATCCGCCAGGACGGCCCGCTGCCTGCCGCACCCGTGGCGACCTGTGCCGCCCCGGCCTGCGGGCCGAACGCCACCGTAGCCACAGCGACGCCCATAGCTGCCAGCGACGACAGCCAGATCGGACGCACGGGCTGGCCACTGCGATGCGATGGCTGTCCGGCAAAAACTGCCATTTACTGACTCCGATCAAGGGCAGAAGATATAAAAAGCTGATTTAGCCTATCGCAGGTGGTGCTTACTCTGCATGGTTTCCTGCGGCGGGATTCCCTGAGTCACCCGAGTGTCACACCCGCGCCGGTTGGCTTGCCGCATGATGACTATCACGGGCGAGGCGCCCGACCATGACATCTCCGCACCTCTGCGCACCGATGCCGATGTGCTCCGCCGAGTCGGCTTCTGCATTGACGACCGATCCCGGCGCTCACTCTGGCTCATCTTCGTCGGCCCGGACGACGTGCAGCTACCGCTGCTCGTCCCGATCAGCGACATCCCCGACGATCCCGAGTCCGCCGGGGCGACGAGCATCTGCCACATCGTCTCCCGCGTGATCGCCGAGTCAGCCGACGGCGGCTCCGCCGTGATGGCGCTGACCCGGCCGGGCACCGGGACGCTGACCGACTCCGACCGGCGCTGGTGCCGCACACTGCGCGCGGCCGCGGCCGACGAGGGCGCCGCGATCCGCATGATCTGCCTGGCTACTGCCGATGGAGTCCGCCAGCTCACGCTGGACGACGCCTAGCGACCTCCGCTGCTTAGGCGCCTGGCCCGCGGCGAGCGCCGCCGAGGGCCAGGCGACTCGGGGGTACGGTAGGGGACGGTGGGCCCGGGCCGGCGCGCCCGCCGGAGGAGGCGGCCGTGGTGCCGGTGGAACGGGTCGAGTTCGACTGCGATCAGCTGACGCTGGTCGGCGACCTGCGGGCGCCGGAAGCGGACCGCCGGCTTCCCGGGCTCGTGTTCACCGGGCCGTTTACCGGAACCCGTGACCAGGTCACCGGCAGTTACGCGGCACGGCTCGCCGACGAAGGGTTCGTGACGCTCTCCTTCGATCACCGGAGCTTCGGCGAATCGCAGGGAACGCCGCGCCGCGCCGAGGACCCGCAGGGCAAGCTTCGCGACCTGCGGGCGGCAGTGTCCGTGCTGCGCGCCCATCCCCGTGTCGACCCGGACGCAATTGCGGCGGTTGGCATTTGCCTGGGCGGTGGCTACGCGCTGAAGTTCGCGGCATTCGACCCTCGGGTCAAGGCGTTCGCCGGGATCGCCGGGGCGTACAACACGCCGCAGGCCATGCGGGACGGCATGGGCGTGGCCGGCTATCAGTCGGCGCTCGCCGCGTTCACTGGGGTACTCGAGCGGCAGGACCACGGCGCAGAGGTGGAGTACATTCCGGCCGTCAGCCGCGAGGGCGAGGCTGCGATGCCCGGCGACGAGCCATGGGCCTACTACGGAACCTCCCGTGGCGCGTCCGCTACCTGGCAGAACTCGGTGACGCGAGCCTCGGTGCGGGAGTTGATCACGGTCGACAACATGATCGGCGCGGATTTCCTCGGCCCGAAGCCGGGCCTGATCGTGCACGGTGTGCGCGATGCCTACTGCTCGCCCGACGGGGCGCGCGAAGCGTATGAGCGAATGGGCGACAGCGCGGGCCTGGCGCCCGGACCACGGCAAATCGTCTGGCTCGACTGCGAGCTGCATATCGACCTGTACGACAACGAGCAGTTCGTCGGTCAGGCCGTGCAGGCGACCGCCGAGTTCCTGCGCGAGCACATGGCACGCGGAGGGGCGTCCAGTCCCGGGCCGTCCAGTCCCGGGCCGTCCAGTCCCGGGCCGTCCAGCCCTGCCGGCGGGGAGTGAGCCGCGCCGTGCCAGCGGACATGCGCGAGCTTGCCGCGGACCTGACGGCGGAGACGTCCGACTTGACGAGCATGGTGCGCAGCCTGGACGAGCCAGGCTGGCGGACGCCGACGCCCGCGGTCGGCTGGACGGTCGCCGATCAGGTAAGCCACCTAGCCTTCTTCGATGACGCGGCGGCCCGGTCAGCGACCGATCCCGAGGCCTTCACTGCCGAGTTCGCGCACATGGCCGAGGCCGGCGAGCCCGGCCCGGATGACATCGCCGAGCGGTACCGGTCGCTGGCCGGCGCCGAGGTGCTCGCGTGGTTCACCGAGTCCCGCCGCCGGCTCACCGAAACCTTCGCCGGGCTGGATCCGTCCCTACGACTGCCCTGGTTCGGTCCTCCGATGAGCGCGGCCTCGTCACTCACCGCGCGGATCATGGAAACCTGGGCGCACGGCCAGGATGTCGCCGATGCGCTCGAGATCACCAGGATCCCTACTGCGCGGCTTCGCCACGTCGCGCACATCTCAGTCCGGGCGTTGCCGTACAGCTTCGTGGTGCGCGGCCTTTCCGTTCCGGCCGAGCCGGTCAGGGTGGAGCTGTCCGGACCATCCGGTGAGTCCTGGACCTGGGGTCCGCCGCAGGCGGCGAACGTCGTGGCCGGCCCGGCGCTCGACTTCTGCCTGCTCGCCACGCAGCGCAGGCACCGCGACGACACCGCTGTGACCGCGGTGGGCGATGTCGCCGACGCGTGGCTGAGCATCGCGCAGGCATTCGCGGGCCCGCCTGGGCAGGGCAGGCCCGCCAGGTCCCGCTGACGGCGGGAGGCGCTGCCGATTCGTGCCATGATCGCGGAGACCTTGACGGCCGGGCACCCGTCAAACTCTTCCGCTTACCATGTCCGGGGCACGCCCGGCTGCCGTAGCCGTCAGCCGTCAACTCGTGGTCTGGAACGAGCGCTTGGAGAAGCCGATCATATAGCCGTCGATCGCGGTGCGGACGGGCCGATCGGGTCGATCGGCGGCGCCGAGGGCGATGAACAGGGGCGTGTAGTGGTCAGGGGTTGGGTGGGCATGTGGCATGCCGGGCGCTCGGGTCTGGTAGGCGGCCAATTCGTCCACGTCACCGCGGGCAAGTGCATCGGCGGCCCAGGCATCGAAGTCCGATGACCAGGCCGGGACGGTCCCGCTGATCAGCATGTCGCGGGTCAGGGACCTCAGCCCGTGGGTCATGAACCCGGACCCGATGACCAGGACGCCCTCCTCGCGCAGCGGCCGGAGCCGGGAGCCGAGGGCGATCAGCCTGCCGGGATCTTGAGTGGGCATGCTGAGCTGTAGCACCGGGATGTCGGCCAGCGGGTACATGGCCATCAGCGGCACCCAGGCGCCATGGTCCAGGCCCCGGTTTGGGTGCTGGTGGACCGGCTCGGCGTCGGGCATCGCCGCGGCGATTCGGTGGGCGAGCACACTGGCATCCGGCGTCGGGTACCTCATCGTGTAATAGCGCGGGTGGAACCCGCCGAAGTCGTATACCAGCGGGGTATTCGCTGCCGGTGCCGACAGGCACAGCGGTGCGGCTTCCCAGTGCGCTGAGACGATCAGGACGCTCCTCGGCTTCGGCAGCGACTGGGCCCAGTCGAAGAGCTGCCGCAGCCACACACCGTCGTCGAACAACGGTGGGGCGCCATGACTGAGGTACAGGGCTGGCAGTGACCCGTCCGCTGGCGTCCATTCCCGCTGCGAGCGGGCGCGCCGCAGCGCCTGCGGGAGGAACTGGTCGTAGGCGCCCGCGGGCACCGCCGGATCGAGTATCGAGGTCATGTGGTCACCTCCTGGCCGAGATCCGGCGCCGGGCTCGCCCGGTAGTCGCGGAGGCATGGATCGTCCGGGTCGATGGCGCGCAAGATGCGGCGGCCGATGCCGCCTAGCTGCTGGGCCTGGGCCCTGGTCAGCGGGTCGAAAACGAGCCTGCGTACCGCGTCGACATGACCCGGCGCGGTCGCGACCACCTTGGCCCAGCCCGCCTCGGTCAGCGTGGCAAGGGTGTACCGGCCGTCGGAGGGATCAGCGGCGCGGCCTACCCAGCCGTTCGCCTCAAGCCGACCAACCACCTGAGATAGCCGGGGCAGTGATCCCTCAGCCAGCCGTGCCAACGTGCTCATCCGCAAAGTGCGGTCAGGTGCCTCGGACAGCCCGGCCAGCACCTGGTACTCGAAGTGGCTGATTCCGGCGTCCCTGCGGAGCTGCGCATCGAGCGCGGCAGGCAGCCTGAGCAGCATGCCAACGAGCGCGAACCAGGCCTGCTTCTCGGTGGGATCAAGCCAGCGCGGATCGCTTTCCATGCGCCCAGGATAACTTAAGCCCTGAAGTGAGCCACGATCCAGATGACTTGCGTCTTGAAATAATGTTGTCGGGCACTCAGTTAACGTGTGAAGTGAGGGAGCACCGCTCCCTGCTACAGACGAGAGGCGCACCGTGAATATCGCTTTGTGGATCATCGCGAGCTTGCTGGCAGCGGCCTTCCTGGCGGCCGGGCTGGTGAAGCTGGGCCGATCGAAGGAGCAGTTGGCCGCCGCTGGCATGGGCTGGACGGAAGACTTCGCGCCGGGCGTCATCAAGATGATCGGCGTTCTCGAGTTGCTCGCCGCGGCCGGCCTGATCCTGCCGGCTGCGCTGGGCGTCGCGCCGGTGCTCGTGCCGCTGGCCGCTACGGGTCTGGTACTGCTGATGGTCAGCGCGGCCATCACGCACGCGCGCCGCAGGGAGCTCCCGATGGTCGCCGGGAACCTGGTCTTGCTGGCGCTCGCGGTGGTGGTGGCCTGGGGCCGGTTTGGCCCCTACTCGCTGCACTGAGGCAGCTGCCACCGACCATGATCGCGAAGGATTTTGGGTAGCCCGCTACCCAAAATCCTCGGCGATTATCAAAGGTGCCGGATGGGCCGTCAGGGCTGAGCCCGATTTCCCTACTCCGGGCCGGGCCGGCGCAGCCTTTTCGTCTGCGCCCGGCGCTGCTTGTCGGCGAGCCGGCGTTCGATCGCTGCCCGGGTGGGCTTGGTTGGCCGGCGCGGACGCGGCGGTGGCCTGGTGGCCTCGGTGAGCAGCTCGGCAAGGCGAGTGGCTGCCGCTTCCCTGTTCCGAAGTTGCGACCGATGCTCTGCGGCGGCGACTGTCATCACCCCGCCGACTAGCCGGCCTTCCAGCGCGCGCAGCGCCCGTTCCTTCAGCAGCGGCGGCAGCGCATCGGAGGCGGCCAGGTCGTAGGACAGCTCCACGCGGGTGTCCGCAGTGTTGACCGATTGCCCGCCGGGGCCGGGCGAGCGGGAGAACCGCCACGCCAGCTCATCGGCTGGGATGGTCACGCCCCGCACGACGACATCGATGCTCACCTGCGGTGGATTCGCTCGTCCACCTCTGCATGGTAAGGGAAGCTGCCCGGCTGGTAGCTGCACCAAGGTTCCTCGGCGAACCAGTCGCCCGTCATGGCGTACGCGCGCGACCGGGATCCTCCGCAGACGGTGCGGAATTCGCACCTGCCGCATCGCCCGCGCAGGCGGCCGGAGTCGCGCATGCCGCGCATCAGCGCGGCGTCACGGTAGATCTCAGCCAGCGGGCGGCTCCTGATGTCTCCGGCGCTCACCGGAAGGAAGCCGCTCGGGTGCACCAGTCCCAGCGCGGAGACGAACACGAAGCCTCGGCCCGCGTTCACGTCCATCGGTGGGCGCCTGCGCCGCCGGAGGCCAGCTGCCTCGAGCGGGGCGAGTCCGGCTCGAAGCTCGGCGTACAGCGGCCCCAGGCCGAGGGCGCCGACGTGGTCTTCCCCCCGCTCCGCCAGGATCTCCCGCTGGATCGCCACGCGCTTGAAGTGGTGGCCCTCGGTGGTCTTGGCCCCGATGTAGTCGCCGGCGTCGTAGACGAAGTTGAGCACGTCCTCGACTTGGGCTGGGGTGAGCGCGTCGAGGTTCCGGCCGCGGCCCGTCGGCACCAGCAGGAACGCGCTCCAGGTCATCGCGCCGCGCTCGGCGACCAGGCGCACGATGTCCGGCAGGCTGGCCAGGTTGTGCGCCGTTACCGTGGTGTTGACCTGCACCCGGAGCCCCAGTTCGCGGGCCGACTGCCAGCCCGCGAGCGTCCAGTCGTACACCCCGGGCACGCCGCGGAAGCCGTCGTGTACAGCCGCCGTGGCACCGTCCAGGCTGAGCGAGATGGCGCGGGCGCCGGCGTCCCTGATCCGTGCGAGATTGCCCGCTGTCAGGGAAGGGGTACCGGACGGCGACACGGCGACCGGCAGTCCTGCGGCGACCGCTGACCGGATGATCTCGGCGAGGTCCTCGCGACAGAACGGGTCGCCGCCGGTGATGATGAACAGCGGGCGCGGCTGCCCGAACTCAGCAACCTGACGCGCGAGGTCGGCCGCCTCCGCCGTCGACAGCTCGCCGGGCAGCCTCGCCTGCTGCGCCTCAGCCCGGCAGTGCTTGCAGGCCAGCGGGCACGCGCGGGTGCATTCCCAGATCACGAGGAAAGGCCGAAGGCCCAGGTCATAGTGCGGCGCTCGCACTGCCAGGCGAGACGGGTGGCGGGCGGCCGTGCCCGGCGCCCGCATAGGGGTCGCAGTGGTGACTATCACGCCTGCCAGTCCAGCGGACCAGCGGCCGGCGCGGCAGGGGCCAGGTGGGCACCGAGATGGTGACCTAGGTCCCGCGCTGCCCGTCGCGCGACGGATCACGCGCGAGTTCGGTCAGGCTGACCCGGGCCCGCTGGCCCAGTACCGGTCCGAGCTCATCGTCTCGGCCATCGCCTCGGGTGTCTCGAACCCAGGCGCCAGCGACGCCGCCGTGCCGGGCATGACCTCGTGGTGGGTGATGTTGAGCAGCCTCAGCCAGCTTTGCTGGCCAAGGGTCAGCGCGATGAAGCAACCCAGCTCCACCAGTTCGGGCTCGGTGAACTCGCGGTGCAGCCGCTCCCACAGCGCGTCCTCGTCCGGCAGCCGCCAGGCGATCGCCTCGGCGTAGGCGAGTGCCGCCTTCTCCCGCTGCGTGAACCGGTCTGACGTCTCGAAGTTCAGTAGCTCGTCGTACTTGGCCTCGGCCAGGCCCGCCCCCGCCGCCTGCACCGAGCGCTGGTTGCCGCAGTACTCGCAGTTGACCGAGCGGGATACGTAGACCCGGCACAACTCCTTGACCTCGTGATCGCACACGCCGGTGCGGAAGATCTGCTGCCACGAATCTGCGAACGACCAGAAGCAGGCGGGCACGTGCGCCCGGATCGCCGAGCTCTCCGGGCGTGGCGTGCCCTCCCGGGCGCAGCGTTCTATTTCGGCGCGCATGGCCTCGTTCATCTGCTCGACGGGCACATAGCTGATGCGCTGGCTCGCTGCCATCGTTGCCTCCCGCGGCCCGGTGCCAGGGCGACCGTGGCGACCCTGGCGCCGATGCCCTGAGCCTAGATGATCCGCAACGCCGCCGCCGGGGCCAGACGTGCGGCCCGCAGCGCCGGGTACACCCCGGCCACCGCACCGATCAGCAGTGCCAGCACGACTGCCGCCAGCAGCATTGGCACCGGCACCACAGCCCGCCAGTGCCGTGCTGTCGAGTAGACGGCCGTGGCGAATCCACCGAGTAGCGCTCCGGCCACGCCGCCTGACGCGGCGAGCAGTGCGGCCTCCGCGACGAACTGGATGCCGACGTGTCGGCGCGTCGCGCCGAGCGCCCGCCGCAAGCCGATCTCGCCGCGCCGCTCGAGCACCGCGATGACCATCACGTTGGCGATCCCGATCCCGCCGATCAGCAGCGCGATCCCGCCCAGGCCGAGGAACAGCCCCTGGAACGCCGCCGAGGCATCTGCCCTGGCAATCAGCGCGTCGGCCGGGTTGGTGACGGACACGTCCTGTGGCGCTGCCGGGTTGGCGGTCGCGGGAAGCACCGCTTGCACGGAATCGACGCTTGCCGGATCGGTGCGCACGTAGACCTCGACCGGAGCACCTCCCGTGTGCAGCAGGTGCCTGGCGACGGCGAAGCCGATCAACGCGGTCCGGTCGAGCTCGGGCGCCAGCGGTATCGGCTGGAGGATCCCCACGACGGAGAACCACTGGCCGCCGAGCCAGACCAGCACGCCGGTCTGGTCGATGCCGAGCGCCGTCGCGGCATCGTGCCCGAGCACAACGGCATCCACGCGGGACGTGGCGGCGGTGAGGAACCGTCCGCGGGCCAGGGTGCCCTGGACGGTGGACAGCAGGCCGGGGTCGGCCGCATTGACGGTGATGGCGTTGGTGTTCACCACCGGGATCCGGTCGTTGCGGTACACGCTGGCGTTCACGTCGCCGATCGCGGATGCGGACAGCACCGGCCCGACCCTGCGGATCATCGCCGTGGCGGTCCTGGGCAGCGTGGGGTTCTGGCCCGGGGCCGCGAACGTCGCATCCGGCGTGACCGTGAGCAGGTTGGTGCCGAGCGCGTCGATCTCCGCGACGAGTTGCGCCCGGCTCGAGCTGGAAATCCCGAGCACCGACACCATGGTGGCGATGCCGAGGGCGATTCCGGCCGCGGACAGAACCGCCCTGGCCGGCCGGGACCTCGCGCCGAGCGCGGCGAGCGGTGCGACGTCGCGCGGCCGCAGCACCGACCGCTGCCGGTCGGCCTGTCGGGACGAGGCCGGGTGCTTGCGGGAGTTGGCTGCCCGCCGGAAGGGTTTCATGACGCCTCGCAATCGTCGATGATCCGGCCATCCCGCAGGCTGATCGTGCGCGGGGTGGCCTGCGCTATCTCGGTGTTGTGCGTGACGACGACGATCGTGGCGCCGTCAGCGTGGAGCTCGGACAGCAGCCCGAGGATCCCGGCGCCGGAGGCCGTGTCCAGGTTGCCGGTCGGCTCATCGGCCAGGATGATCGCCGGCTTGCCGACGAGCGCCCGCGCGATCGCCACCCGCTGGCACTCGCCGCCCGACAGCTCTCCCGGGCGGTGCGCCGCCCGGTGAGCCAGCCCGACCCGGCGCAGCGCCTCCATCGCACTGTCCCTCCGCTCGGCGGCCGGAACACCCCGGTAGAGCAGGGCGCAGGCAACGTTCTCTGTCGCGGACAAGCTGGGGATGAGGAAGAACTGCTGGAAGACGAAGCCGATCCGCCGCCCTCGCACGCCCGACAAGGCGCTGTCGGAAAGCTCGCTGACCGGCTCCCCGGCGACCTGAACCTCTCCCGCGGTCGGCCGCTCGAGCGTGCCCGCGATCGCCAGCAGCGTCGACTTTCCCGACCCCGACGGGCCGATGACCGATACGAACTCGCCACCGGCGATGCGCAGGCTAACGGAGGACAGCGCAACCACGGGCGGATGGCCCGGGTGCTCCTTGGTGACGTCGGTGAGGGCCAGGGCGGCCGGCGGCGCCGCGGCCGCCCTGGCGGGTGCGGTCGTCACTGCGCCACCACGACTCTCGTCCCGGGCGCCAGGCCCTGGCCGCTGACCTGCACCATGCCGCCGGCGAAGATCCCGGTTGTGACCCCGATGAGGCGGTGCGCACCGGACGGCAGCACGATCTCCAGCCCGTAGCCGCCGCCAGAGAGCGCGAGCAGCGCCGAGACCGGCACCGCGAGCACG
>Ga0126369_10000309_pt1 | contig 31697 bp, 31 predicted proteins | sample PanSoiMetaPlot_1_FD_109646 | JGI IMG/M metagenome (GOLD analysis project Ga0126369, IMG submission 109646) | Tropical forest soil microbial communities from Panama - MetaG Plot_1 | ecosystem: Environmental > Terrestrial > Soil > Tropical forest > Bulk soil | place: Panama | collected 2016-02-17
AGGCGGGATCGATTCGACCAGGTTGCCCGTGAACATCACGTTCGATGGTGCGCCGGAGGGCGACCCCCCTTCCGGCTCCAGCGAAACCGCAAATGTCGCATCGCTGATCATTTGCAGGTCATCGGTGGAAAGGCTCAACTGCGTGAAATCATCTCCGCTGATCACACCAAGTGACGTTGGCGTCGGAAATTTATTCGACACCAGCCACAATTCGTAACTCTTGCCGGGCTCTTGTTCCGCCGCCATCCGCCGCACCATGAGAGTGCGGTTAGTAATGTCGACGGTGAGAATAAACGCCGGCGCGTTGGTGTCGCGCAGCAATACCGCGACGGAACGCGGCGTGGACGGCATGGCCCCTTCGCCCGGCTGCACAGTCACCCGCGGCTTTGGCCGCAACGAATCGGGCAACACCGTGGGCGCAACGTTCGACGTAATTATGAACAGCGCGAACACCGCCGCCATGGCGCCGCTCGCGGCCGCAAAGGTGCGCCAACGCGTCACCTGCTTGTTGAGCGCGATCACATTGGGCGGACGCGAACGCCGTCGCCGGCGCGGTGGGGGCAGCGGTATTTCGGGCAATCGAAACGGCGCCGACTGGGCCGTCTTAGGGAGCCGTGCCCTGATGGCGTCCCATACCTCGGGAGGCGGCTCGAAGCTGTCGGCGAGGGCATGCAGTTCGCCGAGCCGGCATTCCCAATCGCGCACCAGCGATGCAAAAACCGGATCGAACGCAAGTGCGGCCCTGGCTTCCTCTCGCTCGGCCGAACCGAGTGTGCCGAGCACATATTCGGCGGCCCGGATGTCCGCGGTCAGTTGTTCCGGCGGTTCTGGGGGCTCCGATCGAGACTCGTCGCTGGTCATCTCCCGAGACACTCCCGAATATCGGCCAGCGCACGCCGGAGCCACGTCTTGATGGTGTTGACCGGCCTTTCGAATTTGAGCGCCAGTTGTTCGCGGCTCCATCCTCCGTAATAAGCGAGCAATATGAGACGGCGCCGGTCCTCGTCGAGACGGCCCATACAAGCGAGGAGGCGCTTGAGGTCTTCGCTCACCTCCCGCTGAGCCAGAGGATGAGGGGTGTCGGCCGTCACTTCCATTAGTTCGGGCTCCTCCTCGATCGAGATGTCCGCCCTTCTTCGCACAACATCGATGGCATGATTGTGAGCGATCGCCACCATCCAGGTGATGGGCGCCGCGGCGGCCGGATCGAACTGTCCGGCTGAATGCCAGACTTTGAGATACACCTCCTGAAGAACTTCGTTCGCGAGATCGGCTCGGCGCAATATACGAACTGCCGTGCCATAGAGCTTCGCCCGCGTCGCTTGATAGAGGCGTTCGAAGGCAGCCTGGTCGCCTTTGGCGACAGCGGCCAGCAGCCAGACAAGTTCCGGCGTCGTCAGCATAAAACGAGCCCCACTCCCCGTGACTCTGCTCGGCCCTTTAACAGATTATTGGCGGTTGGGGGGCTCCAGTCGAGCGGCGAATCAGGCCGTCAGCAAACTGTGGGGTGGGCGACGCGCCCACCCACGGTGTTGCCGTGCTTGCCCGGACATGTGGGCGCGTTGTCCACCCAGTGGAGCCTCTCGGTATGACAGCGCGGGCAAAAACGCCTACGGTGATAGGATATTTGCTGCAGTCGTGGCAGGCGATTTTGCCCACGCGCTTCTTATGCGGACCGAGACTTTAGGTGCCCTATGCAAGCGCGCCGCGGGCCCGCAAGGTGCTGAGAGCATCGAGCTCGGCCTGCTCGCGCGCCCCTTCGGAGGCGCGGTCACGAACCTGGTCGCGCTCGTCAAGCAACTCGACTTTCTTGAGTTCGTCAAAACCTTCCTGGAGCGCGGTCTTTGCGTCACCTAGTTGGGTGGTAAGTTCGTCGACCGATCGTTTCAGGTTCTCCCGACGAACGATTGCGGCCTTTGCGTAGGTCGGATACGCGAAGTGGGCCGGATCGTGGATGCCGGCCCGCTCCTGCTCGGCCACGATCTCACGCTCGAGATCGGCTGCTATGCGCTGGAAATCCGCAATCATCACCTCGATCTGGGCGACTTTGCGCCGCTTCTCGTCGAGCTGAAATTTTTTCAGGCGGACGAGTGTGTTACGCGATTTCATGAAATCCTACTCCCCCGGCTCAAACGAGCCGGTTGCGCCCGATCCACTCGAGCTGGAACAGCAATCACAACAGTCTACCACCATAATGTTAGTTTTGTGTTTCCGACGGCCCCACGATTTCCGCAAGTCGACGGTATCCGTCCGCAATAGACGTTGCCTCATCCTCGGCATGGGCAAGGGAAGCTTTCCAATGACTTGTGGAGCCTGATCGCCTCGTCGACCTCGGCGCTGGCCGATAGGCGCCGAGCCGGATCAATCCCCATGAAACCCCGTCGCGACGGCCCGCCCGCCGCACGCCTTCGAGGGCAGCGAATGGCGCGCATTGGAACCGAAAAATCCGAGGGAACCGGAAAACCCGACAACTTCACACGGAATCATGCGATCGGCAGTATCGACCGAATCACGCGCACCGATCGACATTCCGTGCAGCGGCCCCGCCGCTTCGGCCATCAAGCCCCGCACGCCGGCCACGCGGCCGTAAATCTGAGCCTGATCAAGTTCGGCAATTTGTTCGGCCAATGCTTTCATGGAAAAGCCTCTTCGAGAACGTCTTGATGAATATCGCGGCGCACTATTTCCTCGCGCGTTAATCCAAACCTTCACTCATTAACGTGGTGTTTACTCGGATCGTTAATGATTGCTCCACCGTCCATGGGAATAGCTGACTCGTCCGCCCACCCAGGACGGGTGGACGAGTCGAGAGAATCGGTTAGCACCGTTTCTTAACATTAGACACGAACCGAAAACGTGCTTGAAAAAACCCACCGCACCAACACATTAGGCCGATTCGGCGGCAATTGCCTATTCGGTGCTTGCGCTTGGGAATCAGGTTTTGTTAAGCATCCATCGTTCGGGGTTTCGAATCAGTTGTCCCAAGGCGATTACCGAGGCTGCCCCGTGCGGCGGGCCGACCTGACGCCGAAACGGCGCGGAAGGGGACTGGCATGCGCGTTCTATTGATCGAAGACGATAGCGCGACCGCGCAATCGATTGAATTGATGCTCAAATCCGAGAGCTTCAACGTCTACACGACGGATCTCGGCGAAGAGGGCGTCGATCTGGGCAAACTTTACGATTATGACATCATTCTGCTCGACCTGAACCTGCCCGACATGTCGGGTTTCGAAGTGTTGCGGTCGCTTCGGGTGTCCAAGGTCAAGACGCCGATCCTGATTCTGTCGGGGCTTGCCGGCATCGAGGACAAGGTCAAGGGCCTGGGTTTCGGCGCCGACGACTACATGACAAAGCCATTCCATAAGGACGAGCTGGTGGCGCGCATCCACGCAATCGTGCGACGATCCAAGGGGCATGCCCAGTCGGTCATCCAGACCGGGGAGCTCGTGGTCAATCTCGATACCAAGACGGTCGAGGTCAATTCGCAGCGCGTCCACCTCACCGGGAAAGAGTACCAGATGCTGGAGCTTCTCTCGCTGCGCAAAGGCACGACGCTGACCAAGGAGATGTTCCTCAATCATCTTTACGGCGGCATGGACGAGCCGGAGCTGAAAATCATCGACGTGTTCATCTGCAAGCTGCGCAAGAAGCTCGCCAACGCGTCGAACGGCAAGAACTTCATAGAAACTGTATGGGGCCGCGGCTATGTGCTGCGTGAGCCTGCCGACGACGACATCCGCGTCCCCGCGGAATAAGCGCCACGTCAGTATTCTCGATTCGGCATTCCGGGGCGCCGCGAAGCGTCGAGCCCGGAATCCATGGCCACCAACGGAAGGGCGAATTCAAGGCTCCCCTGCCGCGCTCGAGACCCGGAATGACGACTGTGCTCGCGACAGACACTAAGCGGGATTGCGGAACGGACGGAAAGTTATCCGGAGTGGGAGCAGTCCGAAATCGGGCTGAACACATGCGGCGGCTGTGGGCCAGCAAGGGACCTCACCCGGTTGGGGATGGACAATGGCGACGGTCAGCCGGTGCGCCGCCACGCGCTTCGTTCTTCTATTCATAATTCGCCTTAGCCACGCCACCGAGAACGTAGATGATCTCTCGAACATAGGCTTGAGCCGAAGCAACGTCGGGAAAACGACACAGCCCGTGGGTGCGACACACGCAAAATGACTCGCTCTCCACCGCAAAAGAGCGCACACTCGGTACGGTTGAGTCAGAGCCGGTCTCTTCAATGCAATGGCGGACATCATCGCTTCGTCGACGCCTTTCAACATTTGGGCTTCTTATTACCTGCCCATTGTTGATAGGCGGTTCCGTCGTTTCGGTTCTCTACGTCGTTGTGGAGCAGCAAACGTTGGAGAGAGACGCCCTTGCGACGGTGCGTGAGGCCGCCACAGCAATCGACTATGAAATCAAAAAAAATGTTCTCGCTCTCCAAATCTTGTCCACGTCCTTGGGAACGGACGATGCAGGCGTTGAGCGCGTCTATCGTGAAGCGAAGCAACTCACCGACAGCATACCCGGCAGTGTTGTAGCGTTACACCGCCCAACTGGCGAGACAATATTCAATACAGCTTTCCCACTTGGGACGGTGCTCGATAAGGGAACCAATGAAATCCTCGGGCTCGCGGAAAGTGAAGCCAAGACGACGCGCAGCTTTGCAATTTCTGACGTGTTCATTGGCACGCGAATTCCCAAGACCTACGTCGCCATCGTGCAGCCTACCGGGTCAGAGAATCAGTCAGTGATCTATTTGCTGAACCTTGGAATCCCGACCGCGGTGCTCTCGAATATCCTCCAGTCTCAACTCCGGGAACCAGACTGGCTTATTGGGATAACGGGAAGGGATGGTAGAATACTCGCGAGAAATTGGGATCCGGAACGGTATATTGGACAAACGGATTCCAGTGCCTTCATCCAGAACGCGCAGAGCGAAGAAGGCGTGTTCCGTGCAACAACTTTGGATGGCGTCCACGTTTTCAATGTCTATGCTCGCTCCAAATTGACTGGTTGGCGAGTTGGTGCAGGGATTCCGATTAATCTCTTCGAATCACCGCTGTACCGTTCCTTGTTCGCTGTTGCGGCGATGGGAATAATCGCATTGGGCTGTTCATCTGGGCTGTCTTATGTATATGCAAGTGGGATGCTTAAACCAGCCAATGAATTTCGCAAACTGGCGAGCGCTACATCGCTTGAAAGACAACTCCCTTCGAAGACCGGACTGCGAGAATTTGATGACGTTTTAGCGCTGCTGGCTAAGTTTATTGGAGAATTAGATGACCGAGACCGACATCAGCAAACGTTGGTGAATGAGCTAAACCATCGCGCCAAAAATACACTTACCACTATTCAAGCGATTGCATACCAGACGCACACACTGTCGCACTCATGGGAAGAATTCCGAACCAATTTCGAACACCGGCTGTCGGCGATGGCGCGATCCTTCGATTTACTGACAAAGAATGAATGGCGCAGCAGTGACCTGAAGGAGGTCATCCTCGAATGCTGCAAGCCTTTCTGTGAAAGCAGTAGAATTCAACTGTATGGTCCATCCGTCCTGCTCCCCGCAAATGTCGTAATCGGGATGGGCATGGTAATTCACGAGTTATCGACTAATGCTGCCAAATACGGTGCATTCAGTAATGCAGTCGGGCGGGTAGAGGCGAAGTGGGAAGTTCAGAAGAGTAGCACGGAAATAATTTCTTTCCAATGGAAGGAGCATGATGGCCCGCGCGTCACTGAAACCGGGCAAAGAGGATTTGGTTCATCACTGATAAGTGCGACGTTTGAGCGTGAGCTACATGGAAAAACGGAGATGAAGTTGGAACCAGACGGATTGTATTTCTGCGCTTCGTTTCCAATCGGGAACACGACGACTGACACGCTTGCCTGAGGATGACAACCCATCTCCGGCGCTCCAGCACTCCCCGTATGGTGGCCCGCGCGCCTTCGGCGCCCAAGTAGGCAGCCTGGGGGCAACATCAGACGTGGACCCAACGTACGCCCCTTCCGACCATGCCGGCAATGATGTAGCCTTCTCTCCCGAGTTGCCACCGGGGCGTGCCGGTGCCCGGTGAATTCAAAGACATAGTTGAACCATTCTCAGTCATGGCCGGGCTTTGTCCCGGCCATCCATGCCCTGCACGCTGAAGCTGTGCAAGAAAGCCGTGGATGCCCACTACAAGCGCGGGCATGACGACGCGATCAGACGAAAGCTGCTGTAAAGGCGGCCCCATTGCTGCACGGCGGGCGCTCCCCTCCTTCGGCTGTTCAAAATTGCGGGCGGGTCGCCTACTGAACCCGTTCCCGCTATAGTGATCCCCCAAGGAGCCCTGCCCCATGAACATCGAACTTCGGCAGCCCATCCGCGCCCAGGAGGTCCCAGCAACGGCCGGCCTCGAGATCGTGGACGTTGACATCCACCCGAAAAACACGCTCGAAGATTTTCGACCTTATCTGAGCAAGCGGTGGTGGGACTATCTGCAGACCTACGGCCGGCGCTCGCGGCATGGCTACGTCAGCGGCTATCCGTTTCCGAAGATGACGCCGATCGCGTGTCGCCGCGATGCGTGGCCGCCCGGCGGGGGCGGGCCCGGAAGCGATCTCGCCTTCATGCGGGAACAGCACCTCGATCATTACGGTATCACCTTCGGCGTGCTCAATCCGCTGGCGCCATCCGGGCAGGGCGACCAGAATGCCGGCCTCTCGGCGGCGTTGGCTTTCGCCGCCAACGAGTGCCAGCTCGAGCGCTGGGCGTTGTGCGACAAGCGGCTCAAGGCCTCCGTGGTGGTTCCCTATGAGGACGCCGAGGCTTCCGCGCAGGAAATCCGCCGCCGCGCGAGCGACCGCAATTTCGTGCAGGTGCTGATGCTGAGCCGCACCGCCGAAGCGCACGGCCGCAAGCGCTATTGGCCGATCTACGAGGCTGCGGTGGAAGCGGGCCTGCCGATCGGCATCCATGCGTTCGGCTACAGCGGCTGGGCGATGACCAACAGTGGCTGGCCGTCGTTCTACATCGAGGAGGTGACGGAGCATGCGACCTCCGCCCAGACGGTGGTCACGAGCATGATCATGGAAGGCCTGTTCGAGCGCTATCGCGATCTGAAAATCGTGATGATCGAATGCGGCTTCGGTTGGCTGCCGGCGCTCGGTTGGCGTCTCGACAAGCTGTGGCAGAAGATGCGCGACGAGGTCCCGCATCTCACGCGCCCGCCTTCGGAATATATTCGCGAGCACTTCTATGTCTCGACCCAGCCGATGGAGGAGCCGGAGGACCCGGCCCACGTGCTCGACGCCATGCGCTGGATCGGCTTCGATCGCCTGCTGTTTGCGAGCGATTACCCGCACTGGGACTTCGACGATCCCGTTATGGCGCTCCCGCCGAGCCTCACCGAGGAGCAGCGCCGCATGATTTTTTCCGGCAACGCGCAAAGGGTGTATCGGCTGGATTAAAGCACGCTTCGTTTTGGTCGCCCTACAGACCAGGTCCGTGTAGCCCGGATGGAGCGCAGCGAAATCCGGGTCCGGCCTAGAAGACTCTCGCCGGCCGATCCCGGATTAAGGGACCGCGAACCACGGTTCCTTCATCCGGGCTACCAGGGGTGACTATGGCGACCGCGATCGTCAACGGCATCAAGACGCGGTACGAAATCATCGGGGCCGGCCCGCCGCTGCTGATGTACGCACCCGGCGGCTTCAACGCGACCATCGAGACTTGGCGCACGCAGGGCGTCTATCCCAAGATCAAGCTGCTCGACCATCTGCCACAAAAATACACCTGCATCGTATTCGACCGGCGCGAGTGTGGGGAGTCAAGCGGCCGGGTCGAACGGGTGACCTGGGCGGACTATGTGGCGCAGGGCAAGGGCCTGCTTGATCGCCTCGGCATCCGTCGCGCCCATATCATGGGCGGATGCATGGGATGCTGCCCGGTGCTCGCTTTCGGCGTTGCGCACCCTGAGACGACGCTGAGCATGGTCCTGTTCTGGCCGGTCGGTGGCGCCAGATATCGCATCGCCAGCCATCAACGTTTTGCCGAGCACCTGACGTTCGTGCAGCAGCATGGCCTTGGCGAGGTGGTCGCGCGGGTCGAGAAAGACGGCAAGCCGTTCGGCGCCGATCCGCGAGGCGGCCCCTGGGCCTCGGTAATCCGTCATGATCGCGCCTTTGCGGACGCTTACGCAAAGCAAAACGTCGATGCCTACAAGCTTATTGTCGCCGGCATGGCGCGGACGCTGTTCGACCGCGACACAGCACCCGGCGCAGAGCCTGAGGATTTGCTCCGCCTCGACATTCCGGCGCTCATCGTCCCGGGCCGCGACGCGGCACACGCGACATCAGCGGCGCGCTACCTCGAAGAATGCCTGCCGCGGGCAGAATATTGGGATGTCCCGGTCGCCGGGCAGACGGAGGAGACAGTGCCGGCTCGGATTTTGGAATTCCTCGGCGCCGCGACTGGTGCGGCGTCGTAGTGCACTACTCCCACGCCCGATTGTCCACGGTATTTTCATAAGTGGCGCCAGGCACGGTCATGTTCCATTTGACGGTCCAGTTATAGGTGTCATCGAACCGCTCCTGCGTATAAGGCTGCGGCGGAGCGTGGAGAAGGCGCCATGTCTGGAACTCGTGTGGCTCCAGCAGGCCTCCCGTCTCCGCAATGAAATAGTGCACGAAGGGAGTTGGGTCGTTTTCGATCAATTCGACCGCTCTCGCCTGCGCGCGGAACATCTTTGCGAGTGTCGGTCCGTCGAGATCATCACCCGCTGCCTCGCTGCGGGTCGAATGCGATTCGATCAGAATGCGCATCCCGTGTTTCTGCGCCACGCTGATCCACGGCTCCATCACGCTCGCAGCCGCCACCTTGCCGTCGCGCACCGCCTCGAGCCGCTTTTGCATCGAGCCTGCGTGAGTCGTCTTGACATGCTCCTGCACCAGGAAGCCTTCCATCATCTTGAGCGTGGTGAAGTGGGAGCCGTTGTTCGGCGTCACCGCGATTTCCTTGTCCTTGAGCATCTCCGGCTCGTAGTATTTGGAATCGCGAGCCACCACGATCGCAAACTTCGACATCGAGGCACCCAGCGCCACGATTTTCCGCCCCCGCAAGTGCTGGGCGTTGGCCTCAACGGCGCGTTTCATGATGCCCCATTCGCACATGCGGTACTGGTCGATACCGCCTTCGTTGTAGACCGAGTCGAGCGGACGATCGAAGATGGAGTCGAACTTGACGATGTGGGAAGTCGTGATCTGCGCCATTCCGGGCGTGGTCACGAACTCAAGGTCCAAACCTTCGTCCTTAAAGAATCCCTTGTCGCGGGCGACCAGCACGGGCAAGTCGTGAACCGCGTTCATGATGGCAACCACCGGCTTCTTTGCAGTCTGAATATTCACGGTTTCCTCCCCGTGTTGGGACCGGGCTCATAAGTAATGATCCCGCGGGACGTTTTTGCTGTCAACGATTGATCACACCCGTTCGAACGCCTTACGGGAGACTGATTCAGCCTTCCCGGCTGGTCGGGTCATGAGAAACTTTCCGCACCATATCGTTGAGATGATCCAGCGCCCCTCGATCTCGGTTCCATCGCCGCTCAGGGTGCCCTCGTACTCGACGGTTCGATAATTGGGGTTGCTTCCATCATAAGTCTTCACAAAGGCGACCGCGCCGCCTTGTCGGCTGCCCGAGAGAGAAGCGTACAACGTGACGTTGGGGCCGAGGACCCGATGTCCCGGCTCATGGGTCGTACCGGTAAGCGAGTTTCTCGCTTCGATCAGTGTCGCCACGAAGGATACCGATCCCAAACCAAGAGGATAGCTGTAGGTCCCATGCCAGACGCCGGTCAGGCTCTCGGCGTTCGCTGCGGTGTGTTCGGTCATGTCAGGCGTAACTCTGTCATCAGTATCGGATTTTCAAGGTGACCATAGCCAAGGTTGAGTGGCATGGCTACGTTTCCAGGCGCGACACCCATTGCCTATGCGCGGCAGCGCGCTAAATTGGCGCTATGCTCGCGTCATGCCGCAAGGACATGGGTATTTCGCGCGAACAACTCCTCCACCGTGACCGGCCTCGTTATGATGCCCTGCGTCAGGCTGTGGCGGATCAACTCTTCGAGCACGCGCCGATTGGGCGCTATGCCGTAGGGCAGCGGGTCGCCGGTAATTTCCATGACCCGGCAGTGGACCTCGTCGACCGCGGTCGGCTTCTCAATCCGACCAGCCTTCAGGCGTTCGATGTAGAGTCGCTTTGAGTCCGCGAAGGCATTGAACACGTCCACCGCAAGATCGCCGTGTGTCGCAAGAAGTTCGTCCCGGATCACCACGGTGTGGTTGATCGGGTAATGGCCGCGCTCGCGCAGCGCTGCGAGCCCGGCTTCCAGGGCATTCGGAATGAGAGGCTTCATGTCGGGATGGTCCACCTCGACCCCGATGGCGGCCGCCAGCGCGCCTGAAGCGAGCATGTCGGCCATTTTTTGCCCGGGCTCGATCGGCACCACATTGGCGGGTGGGCGATATTCGGCGACGTGCTCGTCGCCGGACAGGACCCAGGTGATCTTGCGGAGATCGACGCCGTGCTCGTCCTGCAGAATGCTCCGCGCCCACAGACCGGTGGTGACCGTGTAGCCACGATTGACCCCGACGTTGCGGCCTTCGAGATCTTTCGGCGTACGGATGCCGGCCCTGGTGTTGACCACGATCGCCCCATGATGGAAGGCGCGCACCAGAAACACCGGCACGGCCGTCATGGGTTTTCCGTGCGCTTTGGCGCAGATGTAGGTGGTGATCGCCATCTCGCAGATATCGAACTCGCTGCCTCTCACCATGCGGCGGAAACCGTCGATGAGGACCGGAACCTCCACGAAGTCGAACGCGAACGTCTTCGGCTTCACGGTGCCGTCCTTGAGGGCCTGGTTGTTGCCCTGGGTGCGGGTGACGGTTTTCAGCTTGAGTTCGGCCATGGGGCGCTTCGCTTGATGTGAATTGCGTGTCCCACAATGTATGCCGAACCTCGTAGACGCGTCGAGCGATCCGCTCAACAGCAGTCGCAGTCGAGGCCCTCGGGAACCGCCAAAGAGTCCTTCAGCCAGGCGAGCGGGAGATCGTCAACGACAACATCCCGCACCGGCTTGAAAACCTTGAACTGATGCCGCTTTGCATCTTCGGTCCAGAATACCACCACGGTCTCAAGCGGCGGACAGCCCGGAAGACCGCAGGCGATTTCCGTAACCAGAATCGTGGCCGCCTCGGCAAGCTTGAAGCGCTCGCGCGTCCATCCCCGCACGCGGACCAGCGCGTCGTGGTCCTTTTTCAAAGGGCGGATTTTCGCAGTCGCGTCAGCCATCGCGGATTATCCTATACCGACTGGCACTCGCTGCGACCCATCACATCGTCGTCGCGGGGCTTGTCCCGGCGACCCTGAAATTCAAGTCACGGAGCAAAAACATTCGGCGTGGCCGGGACAAGCCCAGCCACGACTCGGAGAGAGATGCCAGATTGCTTCAACCTCATCGGAATCCGCTCTACAGTGCTAACCACATCCAAACATAATCTCTCATTGGAGACTCTCGTGGTGGAAAAAGTCCTTGCGGCCATCAGAACTGGCCCGAGCAGAACCGAGTTCCGTGAATTCCCGATGCCAGACGTGCCGGAAGACGCCGCCCTGATGAAGATGGAGGTGGCGGGCATCTGCGGGACCGACGTCAAGCTTTACAAGACACCGCCGTCGAGCACCCCGGTGATCATGGGACATGAGAACATCGGCACAATCGCGAAGGCCGGCCGCGAGTTCACCCGGCGCAAAGGATTCCGGGAAGGCGATCTGGTATTCGTCGAGCACTACGTCGCCTGCGGCAAATGCGAGTGGTGCCATCTCGGCCAGTACCGCCACTGCGAGAACACCGACTGGCGCTACAATCCTGATGCCATCCGCTACGGGTACACGTCGGCCGAGAAAGCACCGCATCTGTGGGGCGGCTTTGCCCAATATGTCTATCTGCCGTGGAACGCGGTCGTGCATCACGTTCCCAAGGGCGTTACGCCGGAACTGGCCGGATTGGTCACCCCCATGGCGAATGGCGTGGAATGGTCCCTGTTCGACGGCGGGGTCGGCTACAATTCCACGGTGCTGATCCAAGGCCCGGGCCAGCAGGGATTGTCCCAGACGGTGATCTGCAAGCAGGCCGGCGCCTCCCTGATCATCGTCACCGGTACCTCGAAGGACGGGGCCCGTCTGGAGGTCGCCAAGAAGCTGGGCGCCGACCACGTGATCGACGTGGAAAAGGAAGACCCACTCGCCCGCATCATGGAGATCACCGGCCGTAAGGGCGTCGATGTCGTGCTCGACTGCACCGCCGGCGCCGGCACGGTTCCGGTGCTGCTCGGCATCGAGGCGCTAAAGCGCAAGGGCGGCACCATGGTGGTGCAGGGCGAAATGACGGATTTCCCGAACTTTCCGATCGGCCGGATGACAGTGAAATTCATCACCATCAAGAGCGCGCGCGGCCACAGCTTCAAGGCGTGCGAACTCGCCCTGGCGCAGCTCGCCTCCAAACGCTTCCCGCTGGAGCTGGTAACCACACACAAATTCGGCCTGAAGGATGTGGACCTCGCCATTCGCTCTGTCGGCGGTCAGGGCGTGACGGACGTGATCCACGCCTCGCTGATGCCGTGGGAATGATGGTCGCAAGTCATGGCCGGATCCCGATTTTTGTTTTTCTGAGTTATCGCAAGTAATGCGTAGAAGCCTGCGACAAGCGGCATAACCGATTCATGTCGATGCATCCAATCCGGCCAGCTTTGCGATCGAGTCGATCATTGCGGCCGGACTGGCAACGCCCCTGCCGGCAATGTCGAAGCCACTGCCGTGCGCGACTGACGCAAACAGGATGGGGCTGCCGATCGCGAACGCGGCGGCTTGGTTGGGCGCCTGCAGTTTGGCGGCGATGTGACCCTGATCGTGCAGCATGACCACGAAGGCATCGCCGCCGGTCTTGTGGAACACAGTGTCGCAGCCGAACGGTCCGGCGACGTCGATCCCGGCTTGACGCGCGTTCGCGATGGCCGGCGCGATGATGTCGATCTCCTCGTGGCCGAACAGACCGCCCTCGCCGGCGTGGGGATTGAGGCCGCTCACCAGAATCCTGGGCGTCGCGATGCCGAAGCGTCGGAGCGCCACGTCGGTCGCCCGGATGGTGCGGCCCACACGGTCCAGCGTGATGAGTGCGAGCGCTTCGGCGACGCCGACGTGGAGCGTGCAATGTACGATGCGGGTATTGCCGAACCACAGCATCATGAACACATCGTGTGGCTCCATGCCGGTTTCGCTGGCGACGAAGCTCGGGTGTCCGTCGAACGGAATGTTCGCCGCCGCGATCGAGGTCTGGTTCTGTGGCGCCGCCAATACCGCTTCGATATCGCCGTCGAGCGCCGCCCGGATGGCGCGGCTGCAGGTCACGAGCGCCGCCCGCCCATAAGCAGCGGCGTTGGTGCCGAATTTCACTTCCGTCGGCTCCGGCATCGGGACGGCCAAAAGGTTGACGGCGTCGTTGGTCCAATCGGCGTCCTGTGGTGCGGTAACGACACGGAGCGGCGCCGTAATTCCAGCCGCACGAGCATGCAAATCCAGCACTGTCGGATCGCCCACGATCAATGGTCGGCACATTGCTCGAACCTGGGCATCGAGGGCCGCTTTGAGGCTGATCTCCGGGCCGATCCCGGCCGGATCGCCGGTGGCGATGGCGATTCTGGGAAGTCGGGTGATAGCCATATTTGGTCCGAGGTGGCGGCAGCCGGTGCAATTTTCACCACGACAGGCCTACCTGCGGCGCCCTTCACTGCGCCGTCAGCACACGGTGGCAGGCGGGCGGCAGGTTGGCCATGGTCAGCGGCGGCTTGGCCTTTTCTGGTGCCGGCGGCGGCTTGGGGTGCAGCACCGCGTCCGTGAACCACCAGTCCAGATCCTTGCCGCAGCCGTCGCCGGGCGGCGGCGGCGGTTGCGGCTTGCATTCCGAGCTGTCGGAAGGGCAATACAGACGGACGTGAAAATGATAGTCGTGCCCCCAGTAGGGCCGCACCTTGCTCATCCACTCGCGATCAGGGTCGCTATCGCGGCACAGCGCCTTCTTGATCGCCGCATTGACGAAGATGCGCTCCACCTTGGGGTCGCGCGCGGCCGTCTTGATCACAGCAGTATGGCCGGGAGTCCAGATCGACGGATCGACGTCGCGCCGGTCCCGCGCCACCACGTTGGTGGCGGACATTTCTTCGCGCTCGACGAGCGATAACGCGTAATCCGGCATCGGGGTGAGCCAGATGTCGGCGTCGAGGCCAACCTGATGGCTGGCGTGCCCGGTGATCATCGGCCCGCCACGCGGCTGCGACATGTCGCCGACCAGCAGGCCGTTCCAGGTGCCCGCCCCGTGCACCTTGGTCGCGAGCTTCTCCAGGAAGCGGATGAGCGTGGGGTGACCCCAGTTGCGATTGCGGGACAGCCGCATCACCTGCCACGCCGGGCCATCGGTGGGGAGAGCGGCGCCGCCCGCAAGACAGCCGTTGGCGTAAAATCCCACCACATGGGAATTCCCTTGCGTCGGGGCCGCAATGCGGCCAAACAGCTGCTTTGCCGGCGTTTTGGGATCATCAGGATGTGCCAGCGGCGGCAGCGCGTGCGGCTCGAGCGTGCCCTTCTCCTGCGCCGTCGCGCAGGTTGCGGCGGCGGCCAGCATCAGGCACAGGGCATGGCGTGTCAGACAAGTCCCCATCGGCTGGATTTTTAGCGCAACCCAACGGTTGGGGGGAAGCCGTGATGCCTATACCGGGCGAATTTGTGACTGCTCCGGAATTTTGCCGGCAGATGCTGCCCGCGTGGGTACCGTCCGTTATGATGGCCTAACGGTTCAGCAACGGGAGGAACGGATGCGCGTCAGCTCGCGACTTATTTGTGGCATCGCTCTTATCGCCGGTTTCTCGGCGCAGGCATTGTCGGCCGAATATCTTGAAGGCAACGAGCGGCAGAAATCGCGCGCCTATTCGCCCGCCGTGATCACCGAAGGCGGGCGGATCGTGTGGCTGGCCGGCCAGACCGGCGGCAATACCGGCGATTTCGAGACCCAGGCCCGCGAAGCGTTCCGACAGCTCGACCTCACACTGAAGCGGGCCGGCGGAAGCCTCGCCGACATGGTCACCATGACGGTGTTCATCAACGACCCGCGCAACGGCGACCGCCTGACCGAACTGCGCCGCGAGATTTTCCCCGCTGGCCGCTACCCGGGCAGCGCCCTCATCACGGTGTCCAACTTCGCGGTGCCCGGGATATTGATCGAGATTCAGGGGGTCGCCGTGATCGGGGACCGGTGCTCGAATGCCAGTCCGTGTTCGCCAAGGTGACAATGATTGATGTAATCGGCATCCGTCGGCTGGGTGGTTTCAAGCTGGAACTCGAATTTTCGGATGGGACCGTTGGCACGCGTGATTTCGGATTCATCCTGCAAAGGTCCGGGTCGATGGTCGCCCCTTTGAAAGACCCGGGCTACTTCGTATGCGTATTCATAGAAGACGGCGCCCTGACGTGGCTGAACGGGTACGACTGGGACCCAATCGCGTTGCATGATGAAATGAAGGCGGCAGGGTTGCTGCGGCAATCGCGCGCCACCGAATAACCCACTGCCAGCGTTCACTCGGCGGGCATCAATTTCGTCGCCCACAACGTGATGCAGCCGTCAAATCGCTCAGAAGGAGAGTTCGACTACGCGGTTTTCGACTTCGTCGACCAACACCAACTTACCGCCATCCGCGGACCGCAGTTGTTCGTTCGGGTTAACCAGTTCGATACCGTAGACTGATCCGTCTGGAGCGAGGTCTATGTTTATTTCATCGCTGATGCGGATCGTGTCTACCTGTGCCCCCTTCGGTCGCAGGTGAAGATAAGCGATGTTTTTGTCCATGTCGTAGCTCAGCTTCATCGGTATTGTCGCTGAAAGAAAAGACGCGCTTGAACATCATTGTTTGCGCCCGTTGCAAAGCCGCCGCAGGTCTCCGCTCAAAGGCCGTCGTAATAGCGAATGGCACGGATACTTTCGACGACGTCGTCGCTGTCCGCAAATAGCTGAATTTTCCATCCGAACTGCCCAATAGGGTGAAAGTGGGTCAATCGCTTACATACCTTGAAATGACGATATTTGTCTCCCCAACGCTCTGCTTCCTTGGCGCCCCAATCCTCGAAGGGATCGCAATAAAACCCCTCGCTGTGCAGGAAAATTTCTGCGTCTTTGACCTGCATACCCTTCGGCAAGAAATTTGCTATGTCTTTTGCATCAGCGGTAATGTTGTAACGCTCAGTCGCGCGGATTTCGGCATTAGACCGTTCTAAAGCATCCAGAAGGGGACTGCGGAAAAGTACTACAGGGATAAAAAACGGTACAAGAAAGGTCCATACAAGAATCAGTAGCAAGACGATGAATGGGACGGCCACCATGTATCATTCCTCGACCACGGTCCAGCGCCATTCTTCATTAGCTCACACATCCACCTTTAGCGCCGCGATGAACGCCTCCTGCGGGATGTCCACCTTGCCGAACTGGCGCATGCGCTTCTTGCCTTCCTTCTGCTTCTCCAAAAGCTTGCGCTTGCGGGTGACGTCGCCGCCGTAGCATTTGGCGGTGACGTCCTTGCGGAAGGCACGCACGGTCTCGCGGGCGATGATTTTTCCGCCGATCGCCGCCTGGATCGGAATCTGGAACATATGCGGCGGGATCAACTCTTTGAGCTTCTCCACCATGGCGCGGCCGCGGCTCTCCGCCCGGGTGCGGTGGACCAGCATGGCGAGCGCATCGACGGGCTCGCCGTTGACCAGAATTTGCATCTTCACCAGATCGGCGGGCTGGTAGTCGGTCAAATGATAATCGAACGACGCGTAGCCCTTCGACACCGATTTGAGACGATCGTAGAAATCGAACACCACCTCGTTGAGCGGCAGGTCGTATTTGACCATGGCGCGGCTGCCCACATAGGTGAGCTCCACCTGGTTCCCGCGGCGGTCCTGGCACAGCTTGAGCACGCTGCCTAGGTATTCGTCGGGCGTGAGGATGGTAGCGCGGATCCACGGTTCCTGGATCTCCTCGATCTTCACCACGTCCGGCATGTCGACCGGGTTGTGGATTTCGATCTCCTTCCCGTCGGTCAGCCTCATCCGATAGATCACCGAAGGCGCGGTGGCGATGAGGTCGAGATTGAATTCGCGCGCCAGTCGCTCCTGGATGATTTCGAGGTGCAACAGCCCGAGAAAGCCGCAGCGGAAGCCGAAACCCAGCGCCGCGCTCGTCTCCATCTCGTAGGAGAAGCTCGCATCATTGAGACGCAGCTTGCCCATGGCCGCTCGCAGGTCCTCGAACTGGGCGGCATCGACCGGGAACAGCCCGCAAAACACCACCGGGATCGCCGGGCGGAAGCCCGGCAGCGCAGTGGCGGCGGGCTTGCGATCATCCGTGATGGTGTCGCCCACGCGGGTGTCCGCCACCTCCTTAATGGACGCCGTTAAAAAGCCGATCTCGCCGGGCCCGAGTTCAGAGGCGTCCAGCAATTTCGGCGTGAACACGCCGACGCGGTCCACTTCGTAACTCGCATGGGTGCCCATCAGGCGGATGCGCCGGCCTTTCTTGAGCGTGCCGTCGACAATGCGCACCAGGACCACCACGCCGAGATAAAGATCGTACCAGCTGTCCACTAGCAGCGCCTTGAGGGGTGCGTCGCGGTCGCCCCGCGGCGGGGGAAGGCGGGCCACGATCGCCTCCAGCACGGCCTCGATGTTAAGGCCGGTCTTTGCCGAGATCAGGATCGCATCGGAGGCATCAAGCCCGATCACATCCTCGATCTGATGTTTGACCTTGTCGGGCTCGGCTGCCGGCAGGTCAACCTTGTTGAGGACCGGCACGACCTCGTGGTTGTTGTCGAGCGCCTGGTAGACGTTGGCAAGCGTCTGCGCCTCGACGCCCTGGCTTGCATCCACCACCAAGAGGGAGCCTTCGCAGGCCGCCAGGCTGCGGTTGACCTCGTAGGCGAAGTCCACATGGCCGGGGGTGTCGATCAGGTTGAGGATATAATCCTTGCCATCCCGTGCGTGGTAGTTCAGCCGCACCGTCTGGGCCTTAATGGTGATGCCGCGCTCGCGCTCGATATCCATTGAATCGAGCACCTGTTCCCGACCGGACATTTCGCGCTCGGTCAGGCCGCCGGTGACCTGGATCAGCCGGTCCGCAAGGGTCGACTTCCCGTGGTCGATGTGGGCGACAATGGCGAAATTGCGGATGTTTTCGACGGGTGCGGTGGCCATGTCCCGCATGTAGCAATGCCGTGGCCAAGAGGGAAGCGGGTGTAACACGCCGGCGTAATCCGCTCGGCGGCGTGTCCGACTGCTCCGTAAAATTTGCCGGACGTTATGTGCGTTTCCTGAGCAAAAACAGCAGGTTGCTGAATTATCAGAGGTTCGGTCCCTGGGCAAGGTCTTCCCGCATGTCGAAAGAGAGGATCAAGGCTGAACAGCGTGTCACCCCATGTCACCCTGCTTCGTCACTGGACTGCGGTGCCGCTCACCGTTTGACCCAGGTCAAGGCAGCAGAACGTTTTTATTTTAACAATTAAGCCAGGTCGGCCCCGAGGGAGAGCTGGCCCGGCGGTCCTGAACCGAACAAGGCTTCTTGCTGCGATTTGGGACCGCCACTTACATCCAATCAATAAGATCACTTGCGCAGGTGTCGCAAGGAATGTCCAACAAGGAGGTTGCGAGAATCCTCAGTTGCACCGAGAGGACCGTCAAGCATCACATGACCAACATCATGCGGAAATTGCATGTTCGCAACCGCGTCGAGGCAGTGCTGAAGCTTGGCGGTGGTAGGAAGGATCGCGCCTGAGGATGCCGACCTGGGTGTCGTATGGCGCGCGTCACGTCTTCTCGCGCACCTTCCCCTCCACCTCCCGCACCGGAGTCTCCGGCGTGAGCCCGCTGCGCCGGCGCGCGAAGGTCTCGACGCCGCTCTCCCCCCAACGGCCCTGGACCGCGCGCTCGGCATAGCGGTTCCACGCCGGGTCCCATTCGCCCAGCGAATAGCCATGCCAGGGGGGCTGCGGCTTGAGTGCCGGCAAGCCCAGTTCCTCCCACATGGCGCGCGCACGCTCCATGTACGGCCGCGCCGGCAGCGCCAGCGGCGGCATCGGGTTCTTCAACGTCGCATCGATCAGCAGGGTCTGGTCGTCGCCGCGCCGGCTGGTTTTGGGGCCGTGCCCTCCGGAGCGATGCGGTACCAGGTGCAGGTCATCGCCCATGTGCGCCCGATAAGCGAGCGACCAGAACACCGCATCGGCGTTGCGCGGATCGACGTCCTCACTCACCGCGATGACGATCTTGCCGCAATCGGCCTTGAAGACCGACGCGCCGTTGAGCCCGCGCCAGACCTCGCTTTGCGGCGTGCCGGACGCAAACTGCAGAAAGATCACCGGGCGGATGTTGCTCAGCGGTTCGTGCAGCACCACCCGGCGGATACCCTTGATGGACAGGGTATCTCTCAGGTGCGCTAGAAACATCGGCTCATAGGCGACGCGCTTGATCACGCTCGATTCGCTGGGCGTCACCTGGCTGACGATCGACACGAATACCGCCGCGCGCCGGTGGGTAATCGCCGTTACCTGCATCGACATGTTGAAATCTTCCAGCGCGACATAGCCATGGCTTTCGCCGAACGGCCCCTCGGGCTCCAGCAGTTCGGAGTCGATCAGGCCCTCGATCACGATTTCGGCGTCCGCCGGCACTTCGAGATCGACCGTCACGGCCTTTGCGGTGCGGATCGGATACCCGGCGAGCGCGCCCGCCACGCCCGTCTCATCGTGGTCGACCGCGAGCTTCTGCGGACCCGTGAAGGCCACCACCGGGGCGCAACCGACCACGATCGCACAGGGCATCGGCTGCTTGCGGGCGCAATATTTCTGCCAATGCAGGTAGCCGCCGGCGCCGCCGATCCGAGACGCCATGCGCACGCCGAGCCGATCGGTAGCCTTGAGCTGGGCCCGATAGGTGCCCATGTTGCGCACGCCGGTATCGGGGTCCTTGGTGATGCACAACGTGGCCGTAAGGTACGGCGCAGCGTCAAAGCCTGGAGTGGAGATCGGCACCGGCAGCCGCGCCAAACCGCCGTCCGGACCACGCAGATCCTCGCCCGTCATGACCACTTCCTGGCACGGCGCCCGCGCAACCGTGATCGGGGCAACCGGATGCGCGATCGCCTCGGTCCAGGCCCTCCCGATGTCGTCGACCGGGCGACCCATGCCGAGGGCATAGATTCGCGCTGATGCCGAGAGCGCCCCGACCGCGACCGGCATGTCAAAGCGGCGGCCGTCGGCTCCCACCACGTTGGTGAACAGGAAGGCGCGCCGCTGGTCCTCATCGAGGCCGCCCTGGAACTGCCACCGCACCAGCGGATGCAATTCAGTATCCTTGTTGACCTCGCGCTCGATGCGCACCAGCAGGCCCGCCGCCTCCAGATTGGCGAGATGCTCCTGGAAATCAGCCGGCGCGCGACTTTTTTGGAAGTTGCTTTCCGGTTGAGCCGATCGCTCGAGCATGTGGGCAACCCTGTGGCATCACAAGCCGCCAGCGTATACAGGCCCGGGAAGACGGGCAATCGCCAACCCAAGACGACGCACCAATCCAGGGATTCGCCATCCGAGCGCGGCTTTCAAATGGCAGGGGGGAACGCCAATCACCCTGCTGCAGCGAGCGCGCAGTCGTTGTGGCTTCGCCTTCGGCGATCTCACGCCGGATGACTTTGACGCGGCGACTCACTTCTCCCCGCTTGCGGGGAGAAGTCGCCCCCACCCTTCCCTCCCCCGCAAGCGGGGAGAGGGAGGGATGGGGGGCGCGTTGCGGTGATTCTACCTGATCGGGATACGCTCTAGCCGCCACCGTGTGTCGGCACGACCCCACTTTTCGAGGCAGCGTAGAAATATTGCCGCGGCCCGAACAGAGACTCGCCCGCTCTGCGCTCCAAATATATTTTCTCGTCTGCTTGCTTTGTGCGCAGTATCACGCTTCCGAGTTTCGTTACGACGATACGTTCACACCCCGCGCCGTGCTGCCCGGCCAATCCACAATCTTGTTGCACCTCCAGCCCAGCGAATGCGATTGCGTTCGGGCAATACTCGCGCCATCCCGTATCGTCACCTGCCTCCTTGGCGAGATCATGGGCGCACCGTTCTTTACTTGGGCACAATGTACACAACCCTTGAAGTTCGAAGAACAGCAAAGGATCATTTTCCTCAATTTCCACCCGATCGACGTGATTGAGTGCCATCCGGCGGAACAGCAGGCTCGCATCATAGGACCATCGCGGCGGCTCTTTCTGAGCATCCTCAAGAGAGGGAAACGGCGGCATGCACTCCTCCCGGACCTTTTCAAGCTAATTCATCATACTCGCCGTAATACAAAGACATTGATGTAGATCAATCCGAACGCGGACCAAAGGACCAGCTTCTGTTGTTCAATGGCGCGGCCACCGCGCCGCGCACTGGACGTAGCCCCAGACGCAAAGGTGTTTCGTATCGCCACCGTGCAGCGGATCACTTGCCGGGTCGCGCGCCCGCGCGCCGCGTCTGGCGTGATCCCGGTCCTGCAGCGATGACTGAAGGCAATTGCCGAAGCGGACCAGCGTTGTCCCGCTCAGTCGAAACGACCGTCCGGTGGAAACCGGATGGTCTGATCGTAACGCGAGGGCGTAGTCATATCCTTGTCGCCGCGGGCGGGCAGCACAATCGCAGCGGCGATATAAAGCCGGCCCTTATGGTGATAAATCGAGCTGCGCACCCGGCTCCCATCCGGGCGATCAACCACGAGCGAGACCCCAAACACCGACCTCGCGTCCTGATAGACGCGCGGAAAATCGGTGAACAGCACTTCGCCCTCGCGTTGCAGCCGATTGGCCACCTCGTTCAGGAAATTCGCGCCCATGTCCGGGCGGGCGGTCAAGTCGACGACGGTCAGCTTGTAGAGGACGTGATCGTCCTCGGCCGAATAGATCATCGACGGAAGACCCTTGGCATAGACCGAGTCATAGGTCGACTCCATCGCTTGTGGCTTGGCGGGAAATTGGATCGCCACGCCTTGGTCGAGGTACTTGTACTCCTCCCAGGCTGATGCCCGCCCAGCGGCCAGCAAAAGCGCCAACATGACGAAAGTCAAAATGCGCATGGTCACCTCCGGGCATGCCGTGTCAGACAAACCTCGACGTGGAGAGGATCATTCTTGCGACCGGTACACCCCGGGCACGATATCGCCGGTTCCGTCGCCGCAGCCACGGTTGGAGCAGAGCTTCTGCCCGTTCGGGAATTTGACCTTCATGAGCTGACCGCCGCGCGAGCCGTCCTTCATCGGACGGAAGCCAACTTCTATGGTTTCACCGCCCCTCGGGTGGTCCTGCGACCAGCCGAGCGAAATCAGTTGCGAGGGCGAACCGCCCTCGAAGGACCATGTCACGGTATCGCCCTTATCGTTGACAATGGCGACGTGAAGCCAGGCATGCGGGTTGACGAACTCGAACTGCTTCACCGTGCCAGACATTTGGACCAGCTTCGATTGATCGAACATGGCGAAGGCATGATGCGCGACGGCAGGCGCCGCAAACAGAGCGACTGCCAGGCCGGCAAGGCCGAAAGCTTTCCTGATCATGATCAGCTCCATGATATGAGAATAATTAACGGTACCACGGATGCAGGCGCTCAGGAATTCGATTTGTCTCGACCATTGACATGAATCGACTTCGGGGCGACGTCATTGGCAACGCGTTGCTGTTGCGTGGGTCCGCTCTCGTTGTTCCGTTACCAAAGGCACCTCATGGTTGACACCCAGGTTCTCATCGTCGGCGCCGGTCCGGTCGGGCTGACGCTCGCGGTCGATCTCGGGTTGGGCGGCGTGCGGTGCACCCTCGTTGAGAAGAAAGAAGCGCCGCAGTTTCTGCCCAAGATGGAGCGGTGCAATGCCCGCACCATGGAAATCTTCCGCCGCATGGGTCTCGCGGATCGCATCCGCGCCGCCGGCTTGCCGGCCCAGTGCCCGATGGACGTCTTCGTTGTCGCGTCGATCATAGAACCACCGCTGCTCCACCTGCCCTATCCGTCGGTCGCCGAAGCCAAGAAACAGATCGCGGCGGCGACCGATGCGTCGATGCCGCTGGAGCCGTACCAGCTGATTTCCCAGTACACGCTGGAGCCGCTCCTGAAGTCGGTTGCCGAGAAGCTGCCGAGCGTGACGGTGCGCTACGGCACCGAACTCCTCGACTTCACCGAGAATCCCGACGGGGTGACGGCGCGACTGCGCAGCGGCGACGGGACCCCGGAGATCACCGCGCTCTACCTCGTGGGTTGCGACGGCGCCGCCAGCCCGATCCGTAAGCAACTCGGCATTGGGCTCGAGGGCGAAGGCAACATTCTCGAGCTGCGCCAGGCGCTCTATCGGTGTGACGAGCTTTATGATCGCATCCCGATCGGCAAGGGGCGCCACTACCATGTTGCCGATGCTCAGCACACTTTCCTGATCCTGCAGGATTCGACCCGGCACTACACCTTGCACGCGGTGGTGGAGCACGACTCCGATATGGTGACGCAGTTCGCCAAGACCATCGCGATGCCGCTGCCGTTCGAGATGATCAACTGCGGTATATGGCGGCAGAATTTGCTGATCGCCGACCGCTACGGCAGTGGCTCACGCGTGTTCCTCGCCGGTGATGCCGTACACTTGGTGATTCCGACCGGTGGGCTCGGCATGAACACGGGTTGCGGCGACGCCATCGACCTGTCGTGGAAACTTGCCGCAACCCTCACAGGCTGGGGTGGACCGAACTTGCTCAAATCCTACGAAATCGAGCGCCGCCAGGTCGGCGAACGCAACGTGGCGGCGGCGCGCTTCGCCTCGACAGGGCGTCGCAAATGGCGCGCGATGTGGCGTCCCAACATTCGCGACAACACACCGGAGGGCGCCGAGACCCGCGCCAATCTCGCCCGCGTCGCCGATGTCGAACAGCGCAAGTCCAACGAAATGGTGGGCGCCGAACTCGGCTATCGCTATGTGGGCTCGCCGCTGATCGCCGTGGAAGGGGAAACGGACTCAGGCCCGGAGCACAATTTCATAGACTATGTGCCAAGCACCTATCCGGGCGTGCGGCTGCCCCATGTTTGGCTTGAAGACGGAACTGCCGTTCAGGACCGCGTTGGCTACGGTCATGGCTACACGCTGTTGCGGTTCGCCCGCAACCGCGATGTGTCAGCCCTCGGTCGTGCCTTCGCGGCGCACGGCGCGCCCTATGGGGTGCTTGAGCTGCCGGACCAGCGCGCTCGAGATATTTACGGCTACGATCTCGTGCTGGTGCGGCCCGACCTGCAAGTGGTGTGGCGCGGCAATGTGCTGCCGGAGGATCCGGCCAGGCTCGCGGCGCTGGCGATGGGGCATTGAGATACAAGCGGGCGGTGCCGGCGGCTATTCGACCTTCGGCCCGGCCGCAACCTCGCCTGCATGCCAAATATCGTCCACGCGTCCGACGACCGATGAATCATTCGGATTGTTCAAAGCCTCGTTGAGAGCCGGAATGAGCCCCATGAAGTCGCGGCAGGGCTCCGGCATCTCGCCCATCTGGTAGATCAGCGAGATGGACTGGCGCAGACGCACGGCTGCATCGGGCGTGAGACGCTGAGAAATCTGTGTCATCGTCTGTGCAAAACCAAGCGCGTCCGCCAAACGCACATAAATCTCCAGGCAGGTGGCTTCACGCTCCACACGCGTGCCACGTACACGGAAGGCCAGCTCGAAAGCCAGCGAGTGACGCAGCGCCGTGAGCGCAATCTCCAACTGCGCGCGGCTCAACTGGCCGCCCCGGAACTTGTCAGCCATAACCGTGAGCTGGTCTTGAATTTCACGCCAGTTGGACCACGCAGGCCAAGGCGCCGGCTGCTGGGCGCATAGCTTATGCGCGCGCTCGACGTGCAGGCCGGCAGTGTGCATCCACTCCAACATTTTGGCATCTTGAGACTGGGTGTCCTGGCTCGCGATACCCTCAACCCGGCCCAGTTGCGAACCGGCCGCCCACAGGTGGGAGATACAGTAGGGGTGTTCGTCCTGCGCTTCCTGGGCTGCTGCCGGCTGAAGGACAAATGCAACGCAGGCAGAGACAACCGCCGGCAGCAGTCGGCGGCAGATTTCCAACCTTCGAACCGATCGAGAACGCGCATGCCTGCGTGAAAAGCTACTGAGCCTCGGCACGAACAGACCCGAAGAATTCAGCATGTTCAGGCTTTCTTTTCCGATCCCGCACTGGAGGCTGCTACATAAAGCATTTTTCCGCCAGCTGGTATATCTGCTCGCCTCCAAAATGCTCTATCGTCTCAGTCTGTTGAGGAAGGCGGTCAGGGAGGAAACGATGAAGAACCGATCGGCGCGGCTCTTGTGCATGGCAGCCCTGGCCCTGACAACATTGGCGCGGCCGGTCAACGCGCAAGCTCCCGACACCGGTCTGATCAACGGCAGGATCATTACGCTCGACGAGCGGTCGACTACCGCCGAAGCGCTGGCGATGCGCGACGGCAAGATCGTGGCGGTCGGCCAGTCGGCAGACATCCGCAACTTGGTGGGGCCCACAGCCCGAGTCATCGACCTCGGCGGCCGCACCGTTATCCCGGGCCTCATCGATTCCCACATGCATGCCATCCGGGCGGCTTTGTTCTACGCCACCGAGGTCAACTGGATCGGCACCCGGTCGATCCCGGAGGCGATGGAGCGCATCGCCGCGGCGGCACGCGCGGCACGTCCGGGCCAATGGATCATCGTGGCCGGTGGCTGGACCGAGCAGCAATTCGCTGAGAAGCGCCGGCCGGCGCAAGCCGAGCTTGTTGCCGCGGCGCCCGACCACCCCGTCTATATCCAGCTATTCTATGCAGCGGCGCTGTTGAGCCCGTCGGGCTTCAAGGCCCTCAATATTACGAGCGACAACGACGTGCCGCCACGCGGCAAGATCGAACGAGACGCCGCCGGCAATCCGACCGGCTGGATCAATGGCGACAATCCGACCATCACGGGTCTGTTCGACAAGCTGCCGCTACCATCCTTCGACGAAAGCGTAGCCGGCACGCGGCAGTTCTTCCGCGAGCTCAACCGGCTCGGCCTGACCGGCGTCAGCGACCCCGGTGGCTTCAATCTGACAGCCGCGAGCTACCTGCCGCTGTTCCGGGTCTGGCAGGACCGCGAACTGACCGTGCGGGTGGTATTCAGCCTGTTCGCGCAGCGCCCTGGCAAGGAGCTGGAGGACTACCAGAACCTCACCCAGATGCTGCCCATGGGCTTCGGCGACGACATGCTGCGCTTCAACGGCATCGGCGAGAACGTGACCTGGGGCATGTACAACAACGACAGCCCTACCGAAGCCCAGAAGCAGCAATACTACGAAATCGCCAAATGGGCGGCGTCGCGCGGCATGACGCTGACTCAGCATTGGAGCAATGACGCCTCGGTCCACCACCTGCTCGACGTGTTCGAGCGCGTGAACCGCGACACACCGATTGCAAGACTGCGCTGGTCGATCGCCCATCTCAACGACGCCTCGACCGCGAACCTTCAACGCATGAAGGCGCTCGGTATCGGCTGGCTGATGCAGGACGCCATGTATTTCGGCGGCGACGCGCTCATCAGGACGCGCGGCGCCGAAGTCGCCAAGCACACCCCGCCCATCAAGACCGCGATGAACATCGGCGTCCACGTCGGCGGCGGCACTGATGCGCACCGGGTCATGTCGTACAATCCGTTCGTATCATTGCAATGGATGATCGACGGCAAAACGGTCGCCGGCACGCCGACACGCGATGCCGATGAATTGCCGAGCCGTGAGGAAGCCCTGCGGCTTTACACCCAGGGCAGCGCGTGGTCCACCCATGACGACCGCCGGCGCGGCGCGCTGACTGCCGGCCGGCTCGCCGACCTCGCGGTGCTGACCAAGGATTTCATGAGCGTTCCGACAGATGAAATCGGCGATATCGAGTCGCTGCTCACCATGGTGGGCGGTCGGATCGTCTATGCGGCCGGGCCGTTCGCGGAGTTGGAGGAGAAGGCGGGGAGGTGAGCGCACGCATCGCCGCGGACGATCCGAACCTGGCTTGTCCCGGCTCGTCCCGGCCATCTACTCTTGCCGGCTGAGGCGCGGTAACAAGACGAGGCTGCGGACGACAAGCGTTGGCTTGAGGGCAAAGAGGTGTCTCCACCACTCGTGCGGTGCAACCAAGAGCTGACTCGCGCACACCGGTGGAGGACTGAAGGACTCTTTCTTTATGGCACCGTCTGGCGGAAAAACAGCGCTCGTGTTCGCAGGCGGAGGGAGCCTGGGCGCCGTCCAGGTCGGCATGTTGCGGGTTCTATTAACCTCCGGGGTACAGCCGGATTTCGTGGTCGGCGCGTCGGTCGGCGCGCTCAATGCCAGCTACTTCGCCGGCGCTCCGAATGCGCAAGGGGTAGCGACTTTGGAACGGATCTGGTCGGGTTTGCGGCGCTCCGACATTTTCCCACTCACCTTGGCGAGCGTTTTTGGCCTGCTCAGACATCCTGGGAACGTCGTCGATCCAGCGGGGCTGCGCCGCGTGGTTGAGATGAATCTGCCCTACGCACGGCTCGAAGATGCACTCATTCCCCTCAATATCATGGCAACTAATCAGCAAGGGCTGAGCGTTCGTCTTAGTAGCGGTCCGGCAATCGAGGCAATTTTGGCGAGCACGGCGATCCCGGGCGTCTTTCCCCCCGTGCATATCGACGGCGAGGCCTTGATGGACGGAGCTATCGCGGCCAACACGCCGGTGCGCCTTGCGGCCGAACTCGGCGCGTCGCGGATCATCATACTGCCGACAGGTTACGCCTGCGCTCTAAGGAACCGCCTCGGACGGTGATCGGCAAGGCATTGCATGCCATCACGCTGATGATTGCTTGGCAACTCATGTATGAGTTGGAGCGGCTTCCCGAGGACATCCACGTGCATCTCATGCCGACGCTGTGCCCGCTCGCGGTGTCTCCCTTTGATTTCTCGGCGTCGAGGGAACTCATCGAGCGGGCGGCCCAATCATCAAAGAAATGGATCGAAGAGGGTGGGTTGACGCGAAGGGCCCGTTCGCAGGAGCTCGCGCCGCATCGCCATTGACATCAAGCTGACTGTTTTTCGCGGAGTTCGAACTGCGAACGGCATATTGCATGGTGCCCAAGACGATCATCAGGAGCCATTGCGGTGCAGTTTGTCATGCTCTTCTGTGACCCAAAAATTGCAGCGTCGTCGTTCAAATCCGTGCGAACCAAACTGCATCGAGCTAGCGCGCGAACGGCCCGCCGATCAGGCAACGAACTGACCGGCAGAGGCGAAGGACGTACCACTTCCATGAGCTTCGACACGCCCAGTGATAGCCAATCCCAAACTGTTCCACGGCGGTTCATGTCGGCTATCGAGTGAACTCCAGCCGCGCCGGCCGGGCAATCGACGCATCCGAATCTGACCCCAAACAGACGAACGCAGTGCCAGAATGCTGTAATGCGCTTGCGGTGGCGTCGCGAACGATTGGCGCGTCACGCTCCAATTTTCTGTGGTCTCGAAAACGGATGGCTCTGCGAAAGGCGCACGGCCAGCATGTCAGGTGTAATTAACCGGACGAAGTCGGGGCGACCGCAAACCCGCCTCAAGAGGCGTGTCAATGAAGTGAGGCGTCCGGCGCTCGGCTCGGTGGGTCGGATCGAACCTCACTCACCACCTCCAAAATAGCAGCCACGACCGCGTCGGGGCGATCGAACTGAATGTTGTGGCCGGCGTCGCACACAATTCGATGCGTACTACGCACCGACCATGACGCGATATCGTTCTGAAGCTCGAGCCAAACGCGGTCAAGCTTGTCGCCCTTCCCCTTGACAGCGCAATTTGACGTCGGCTCAGGCGTTGGGACCATCCGTGTTAGCACGGCGATCGGGCGTGCGCCGAGCTGACGAAATGCTCTGACCGCGTCGAGTGTAGCCGGGATGGCGTCCCATTCCGTTAGAACCGGGCCGAGCGATTTGGACGCAAAGGCATTCGAAATCTTCAATGCTTCGCGCGGCGCATTGGGCGCATCGCCACCAAGAACAGCCGCGCCAAGGCGTACGATACCCGTCCACGACAGCCCCTGCGCGATCTTCGCTACCTTCACCAGCATAGCCGCTTCGAGTGATTTTCCGAGCGCGGCCTCGTCGAATTGATCCGGATGCGAAGCATCAACGTAGACAAGTCCGGAAACCTCGTCGCCGTAGAGCTTCGTATAGGTGGTGATGTAGGGGCCACCCATTGAATGGCCGGTCATCACGAACGGGCCGCTCTCGCCAGCAGCCGCAAGAGCCGCATGAAGATCCCGTGCCACCCCCTCGCCATCATGGGGACCTTCTTTATCATCACTCCAGATGATTCCGGCACGGCTGTAAGCGCAAGCGCGCGTGAATTTCGCAACCTCATCTTGCACCTTCGCCCAGCTGAGCGAGCCGAAGAAGCCAAGTCCCGAGTCAAATACCACTGTAGGGGTGCCGACTCCCCGGCAATCCATCTGGATTTGCCTGCCGCCGATGTCGATCGCGTGGCCGGGCGCCGGAAAATCGCGAATGGCTCGCTGGCGTCCGAGCTGTTCCCAAATCGGCCCGACCACGAGTGAAAACGTGGCAAGCACCGCGAACAGACTCGTTACCGCGGTGAGGGCTTTCCGCATGATTTCCGCGTCGATTGCTGAGCCATGATTAGCCAACACAAGGATTGCTCAGTTTTTCCGGTATTATTGTGTCATCGACGTCCGCCGATAATTTGAATCTCGGATCGGGTCCCAAGATGGACGTCGCCTCACTGCCGTCCCCCCAATCCCCGGATTTGTGAGGAACCCACCATCGCTTGGAGCGGATGCGGCTCGGCGTCGCGGAAATCGTTTTTCTGCCCTTTGGAATACGCGCACACATATTTCGCCGGCACCAGTCGCGCATCGTGACCGTGTGCTTGCAGCTTGCGGCTCAGGTGATGTGCGCCAACACAGGCTTCCATGCCGATCAGGCACGGCGGCATTGCGGCAAGCCGTACTTCGACCTGGCCGCGTGACCACTTCTGCCGCAGCACGATCGCGCCGCGTCGATCGAGGCCAACGACGTGGAACGAATTCTTGCCAATATCGATGCCATCGTAGCAACGGTCAGATTGGACTGTTTGGACATGGCTGTGCTCCTTTGATCGCCAGCCCCTCCCAGCATCGCGCACGGGAGGGGTAGGAGCACGGCCGGACCATTCCATTAAGAGACATTCGGCCATGTGAGCCAAAATTCTTACGATTGCACCAGCCATTTGCGAATTAGCGCCAGGCTGCATTCGACAATGTGATCAAGACGATCTAGTTCCCCACGTGGGATCGTTAGCTCGAAGGCGAACCCGTCCTGCCGCGAGTAGACAAGGATCCTGCATGTGCATCTCAGCTTGGGAGGGGTAATGCACCAGCCCACGAACTCCGGCCGAGCGCCTTGACGGCTAAGAAACCAGAAACTGTAACTGCTCTCGGTCGGGTAAGGCGAGAACCGATCGAAGTCGTAGCCGCCGAGAGGCTGTCGAGTGCCATTGAATTTGGCTCGGGCGTGCTGCAGTCGATCGGCAAAGGCCAGCAGGTATAGGTTCGTGGAGATCGTCGGATCCATGATCGATGTCGCTGGCTGCAAATGGCCGACGTGGACGATGAGGTCTCTCTCTATGTTGTCGTTCGTCGTGTAGAACTCGCCCGGACTGAGCCAGTAAGCGCGATCGGTCAATTCCAAAGTCTTCAGTAGGTATTGAAAGCCGAGCCGCCGACAATTGGTCACCAATCGTGCCTGCGGCTCTGGCTCTGGATCCTCTGCACCTCTGTTCGCGATTTGCCGGCTTGGAAATCGAACTTTGAGCGCAGCTAACTCAGGTTGGCAGTTCTGGTTTTGGGGGAACACTTCTGTCCTGCTCAAATTCCTGGAATCCTTGCCTGTCGAGGTCCACATGGTGGACCCAACAAGACCGAGTCCTAAGAAGGCCATGAGTAGTAACGGGCGCATGACGTTGTACCGGATCGTCACTACACTCGATGTAGCAATTATAAAAGTAAGACACTATTGGATCGAGCCCTGACGTCGCTTAATGTGCAGGTTTTTGGATGCCGGCAAGACAGGACCATCCGCTGGCTGAGGCTGCCGGTGTCCAAAAAGCGCCAAGGCACGAAGTCGCGGGAAGTATGGCCGCCAGGAGGTCAGCAAGCGCTATGAGTATTGCATATGAATGAGTATTGCATGTCGGCGCCGCCCTCGATGGAGGGCATGCCGTCAGCACGAGGCGATGTGGGACTGGAGCGCGGTGGGCATCTCGGCGGGCACGCGGAGTGCATCAACGGGTGGTTGGCGAGCCAATAGACGGCATGGGGTCGAAAGGCGGCAACCCGCATCGCAGAACGCTTCCACAACTTTCGCGTTTTGGCATGAAGGTTGCTCAAGAGGGGATTTAATGTTCTCGGCATGTGTAATTTCAAATAGTTGCGCGTGGCAGAAATGGCACATACAGCAACCACTGCGCGATTGATCGGCCGATCGGCCTTTAGCGACACGGTGTGAATCAATTTTTTGCGAGCCGAAATATACT
>Ga0126369_10000310_pt1 | contig 31681 bp, 27 predicted proteins | sample PanSoiMetaPlot_1_FD_109646 | JGI IMG/M metagenome (GOLD analysis project Ga0126369, IMG submission 109646) | Tropical forest soil microbial communities from Panama - MetaG Plot_1 | ecosystem: Environmental > Terrestrial > Soil > Tropical forest > Bulk soil | place: Panama | collected 2016-02-17
GCCCGGCGGTCACCGCCTGATTTACTGGCTGCGTGGTGATGGTCGGCGCTGCCGCGGTTGGGTTGACGGTGAGGGTTGCCGTTGCGCTTGTCACACTTCCCGCGCTGTTGCTGACCACGACGGCGAATTGTGCGCCGTTGTCAGAACTTGTCGCCGCAGGGGTGGTATAAGTGGAGGACGTCGCCCCGGAGATCGCGGCGCCGTTCTTGTTCCACTGGTAGGCTAGCGGGGCGGTTCCTGTTGCCACAACGCTGAAGGCGGCTGTTTGTCCTGCGGTGACCGTCTGATTCGCCGGTTGCGTGGTGATGGCCGGCGCGGCGGGGGCAGAGTTTGTCGCGCTGCCTTTAACGACACCTGAGCAGCCATTCAACAACACAGACGCCAGGGCCACAAACATTGGCAGCACGCAGTTTTGTAACGCAACCCAGCTTTTGGCATTGGGAAAGAGTGCCAGCGTTCGGTTCACAGCCCTTAGTGCCCGATTGTGCTCCATTGATCCTCGTGCGGGGAAAAAAGGACGGGTCGAATGGGCAGACAAATACCGTAACCTTTTCTCTCCTAGCTAATTCAGTGGGCTCAGGTCAGCGAGAGTGGGTGGGTCTCCGAGAATATTGCCTTGAGCTGACCAAGCTCTTGAGAAAACGTTAGAGGAATCATGAAGCTAACTACTACTGGTGCGGCGGCCAGTTTTAGAGCAGGGTGCCTGCGTCTACTGAATTACCTTCCGTGTACTGTCCGCCGGACAGTACACGCTTCGATGCCCCCAGTAATTCGGAAGTCTTCATCTGCGAGCCGTTCGGTCCTCTAAACGGTTTCGAATTTAGTTGCGCTAGAGCACCGACAAGAAGGGACCAAGAGCCCATCAGTGGGGCATTGCAATTGGGAATTATTTCTGATCCACCGGATACAGAAGAGCCAGTGAACATGATCGTTGCGGATCGCTTGCGAAACATTAGAGAGATGAAGAAGCTGTCGCAAGGAGAAGTGGCAAGACGAAGCGGGCTATACCGTTCTTACCTTTCACGTGTAGAAAATGGGCACACGGTTCCTACGATTGCAACGCTGGAGAAGATGGCTCGCGCGCTTGAAATTCCGATGTACCAGTTTTTCTACGAAGGTGAAAGATCGCTCGAACCACCTGTTACTACAAGAAGCGGAACTCACAAGCCTGAAGTGGGAACGGGAAAAGAGGCACGTTTCTTGCGTGAGCTCCAGAGGTGCTTAGGGAAAATGCACGAACGCGACAGACAAATCCTGCTACGGTTCGCCGCAACGATCAGCCGGTTCGGGAGAAAACGCCGCAAGTGACTAGGAATCCGGCGGGCAGCCTCCTTCACTCTTCTGGGAACCGCAACCTACGTCAACTCCTGACTAGGCTTCTTGCCAGTAACCTGGCATGAGCCGCGATCTTTCGACAGTTGGAGCGTGTCTTCGCGCTCGCTTGCTCTTTTTTTTGGCGATGTCCAACGTACACGGTTCTGCTTACCTGGTTTGAGATGTGGTGCCCAGTAGGTTCGTGCAGATGGAGGAAAAGGGAAGCGCAACGAAGGGTTGCGTGGTTGTGTGTTGAGGCGCGGCCGGTCGGAACGACGGCGCCATCGCGGAACCAGCCTTCGGCTGGCAGGCCGGAACGAAGATTCTTAGATAGCTCCAGATAAGTCTTTTGAACGTTTTTCAGCAAGGAAGCGCGCATCCTTCCACGGCAGTCCGTCCATCCATAGCTTTAGCTCAAAAGCCCACAACCATAAGTGAGAGAATGCCCATCTAATTTTCTTCATGAGTCTCCTCAGCCCACGAGGCGATGACTGGGGGAATCCGCGAAGCTTGAGAGAGCAAGCTCTCAGCTTGGAATGGTCTTAAGTCGGCTGGCGGCGCTTCGCAGATTTTGCGACCCAAACCGCCGTTGAGTCGCTTCCTCTGGTCGGCGAATATTAGTTTCATCTGCCAGGCTTTCACCTGTCAGTTTTGACAGGTGGGTGTGAACCCATCGAGCCGCGTTGTGTTGGAGAAGCGAACTATCGCGGCCGCAATGAGCAGAAGCGGCAGGCCACTGAAACAAAAGCAGGTTAAAGCGCGTTGCATCCCGGCTGCTTTCGCGGGCTGGAGGGTGTCTAGCTTCATAGAAGGCTTGCCCAACGGGTTCAACTGCCGGGTGGCGATTATAGCCAAACCAGACTCATTGAGGAGGCATTCTGGCGTCCGGTCCCGGAAGGCCGGAGAGACCTCTGGGGGGTTCCGCGCTACGAATTTCTCCGAGTTGGGTTGAAATAGTACTACGACACGCGCTTGCCGGGGCTCCCATGTGCATTGCGAAACGCGAAGAGGTGCGGTCGCATCCTAAACTACGAGGCGAAGCAAGCGAATTTGCGACTCAGTCTGGGTTCAAGAACAAGAACAAGAACAAGAACAAGAACAAGAACAAGAACAGGAGGATCGTCATGCGGCTGGGAATGATTTCTCTACTTGCGGGGAGCATCTGCTTGGTGGCGAGCGCGCCGGCCAAGGCGCAATATTACGGACGTGAAAAATGGGAAGTGACGCCGTTCGTCGGATACGAAACGCCTGGGTCCTACCCGCTCAGTCCGACGTCCACCACCACGCCGGTAAGCGACCTACGGATCAATGGGGCTGCAAGTTTTGGAACTTTCATCGGCTATTCGATCACCACGAATGCGGCGTTTGAGTTTCTTTGGGACCGCAACATGACTTCCTACAGCGTCCAGCCGACTCCCGGCGCAGCCTACTCGAAGGTTTACGATTCGGATGTGGATCAATACCAATTCGGTGCGATGTACATGATTTTCGGCGATGAGCACAAGTGGCGGCCGTATCTTGCCGGGAGCCTGGGCTTCACGCACGAATTCAACAGCGGAGGAAACCCCAGCCGGCTAGATTTTTCCTATGGGGTCGGAGGTGGCGTGAAGTATGCATTCACGCGGCATATTTCCTTTCGGGGAGATGGGCGCTACATGCCAACTTATGCGAATTCCGGCCTACAGGCGTTCTGCGACCAATTTGGCAACTGTTATACGGCCAAAGTGTCGCAGTACCAGCACCGCGGGAATTTTCTGGCCGGGTTGGCGTTTCGATTCTAAGAAAAGCGGCGATCCCCGCGGCGAATAAAGCTATAAAAAAAGAAATTCCCTTCACGCCGATCAGGGCGCGGCGGGTTTTTGCGCGTCTGGCGGCGGAGCCGCAAACTTGGCGTCGTCCACGGGAACATTCTGCTGGAGCTGTTCCACCTGAATGGTGAACTGGTTGCCGGGCCGAGCAATGGTCCAGCGAAACGGAACCTTCAGTCCATTGGCATTCCGATAGTCGGCGAAATCAATCCGGGTGGGATTGCGGCCCAGCGGCGTTTCGGCGTAACGGATGAGACGCAGCAAGAGGCCGGATTCCTTATCGAAATAGAGATTAATCGGAGGCTGCCCCGGATTGCGCCCCATGACGAAGTACGTTTCCCGGCCGTCGATTTTTTCTCCGGCGTCCACTCGGAATGCTTTGTAAAGCGTCTTCACGTGTAACGGAAAATAGAGATCGGCGTCCATGCTCGCGGCGGCGTTTTCTACCGGGGACATCATGTGCACGCGCCCGGGTACGCTCAGCCACCCCTGTTTGCCGTCGAACGCTGTGACGCTATCCCCGTTGGCCAGGTGCATGACCGAGAGACGCTTGTCAGGAGCTTTTGAGTAAACGTCAGCAGAGAAATGCTGGCCGCCGAAAGCGGTTAGGGTCCCTTTCTGCACGCGACTGGTGACTTTCTGAAGGGCTTCGGCACCACCGATGGCGCTGACGTATTTGTCGAGGAGTTGATCGACAGGCGGAAAAACAGGTTTCGCTTCGCCGGGCTTGCCTTCTGCTGTTTCGCGCTTCGGTTCGTCTGCTGAGATGATGGGCGTAGCCACGGGGTCGGGTGAACCGCGATGGCAGGAGTAGCAGGTGACTTCGCGATGGCCTTCGAAGTTTTCCTTGTTGACGGCCATCATCATGTTAATCATCTTGCGCGCGGTGACTTTCTGCTTTTTGTCGTCTTTGTCTTTCTCTTTCACATGGCAGTATTCGCATTCAACGCCGAGCGACGCGGCGATGAACTGCATCGAAGGGATCACCTGGTCGGCGGGAATGCCCTTCAATGCCTGGATATTCTTGAATTCTTCTTCCGCAAGTTTTGGGGGCGCGCCCGCCCCCGATGCGGCCTTAGGCGGACTGGACTGCGCCCGTGCGAGCGCGATTGCCAGCACGGTGAGCAAGAGCGTTCCGCAAACACAGAGCCAACCTCTCCAACGAAATAGATTCATAGATGCGACCTCGCAGGGTATGTGACGAAACTACTCGTAAAGTGGTTGCAGCAGCCCAAAAAAGACTTGCGGAAACTAGGAGCTGATTTCCCCGCGCTTGGCGAGCGCGGTGATGCGGTCGGCGGCGCGGAAAGCGAGCGCCATGATGGTCATGGTGGGCTGGCCACGCCCGGAAGTCACCAGGCTGCTGCCGTCGCATAGGAAGAGATTTTTCACGTCATGCGTGCGATGATCGGCGTTGATCACGGAAGCCTTCGCGTCGTTGCCCATGCGGCAAGTGCCGAGGAGATGGACGCCGAACTGCTGCTCCTGCGGCGGGAAGCTCCATTTCTTGACCGCGCCGGCTGCCTCGTGGATGGCATGCGCATGCTCAAAAAGCCAACTTGTGAGTTTCAGATCATCCGGATGGTCCTTATAGGTCAGGCGAAGAGCAGGCAATCCCCAGGCGTCTTTCAGGTCGGGATCGAGCGAAAAGGAGTTGTTTTCCACGGGCAGGGAAGTGCCGTGGCAGAAAATTTCCATGGTTCGCGTAAAGTTATTGGCGAGGGCAGCTTTGAAAGCCTTGCCCCAGCGAGGAGTTTCCGGCGGGATTCCTCCGAACGCAAAAGAAATCGGCGTGAAATCGTAGCGGGCGTCGAGTCCGCCACCGCCATAAAAGCCCACTTTCTCGTGATCGAGCTCGTAAAAGTCATGAAGCACGCGGCTCACGCAATAGCCCTTATAGTCATTGAGCGGATGCTCGTAAACGCCAGTGACCGTGCCGCCGCTGTTGAACATGAGGTTTTTGCCAACCAGGCCGCTGGAGTTCGCAAGGCCGTCGGGGAATCGTTTGTTTGCCGAAAGGAGAAGCAAGCGTGGAGTCTCTGCTCCGTTTGCGCAAACCACCACCGCTTTGGCCTTTTGCAGGTGAGTGTTGCGCTTTTCATCAAAATAAACGGCTCCGACGGCGCGGCCATTGGCATCCAATTCGATCTTGTGAACGTAAGAGTTCGGGCGGATCTCGCAGCGGCCGGTCTTTTCGGCAACGTGAATCGCGGCGGCCAGCGAACTGGACTTCGCGCCAACCTCACAGCCAAACCCGAGACAGTAGCCGCATTGTATGCAAGCACTTCGCCCGGGTCGCGGTTGCGAAAGAATGGCCATCGGAGCAGGGTATGGATGCCAGCCGAGCTTGCGGGCCGCGCGCTCAAAAAGCACGCCGGAAGATTTCACCGGGAGCGGCGGCATGGGATAGGGCTTGGAGCGCGGGGGATCGAAAGGACTCGCGCCAGCAAGTCCGGAGACGCCGATCTCCCATTCCACTTTTGTGTAGTACGGCTCCATGTCGGCGTAGGTGATGGGCCAATCGACGAGCGTCGAGCCGGGAATCGCTCCAACCTTGCTGCGCTCGATGAAGTCAATTTCGTGGAAGCGCCAATAGTTGGCCGTGAAATGCACGCTGGTGCCGCCAACGCAACGCCCGTAGACAAGCGCGCGCTGCGGCTTGGCTTTTTCGTCGGGCGTTTTGCGTACGGTGGTCGGTTGCAGCTTCGGATGATTGGTCAGCTTGTCTTGAGCCAGTATTTCAATTTCGTTGTGCGTGAAGTCGGCTTCGGTCAGGTAAGGACCTTGTTCCAGGACAACGACGCGAAATCCGCTGCTGGAAAGCTCTTTGGCCAGGACACCGCCGGCGGCGCCGGAACCGATAATGACGAAGTCCACTTCGTCGGAAGTTTTGTACTTGGGCTGGTCTTTGGTCTGGTTTGCGGTCATTTCTTCTCCGCTTCGTTTGCGTCTGCCTTTATTGCGACTTCCCAGCCCGGATAGTCCTTGTCGTAATAGCCGAAGGGCGGCTGGAACATGTGTTCGCGCTCGCGCCCGATGACTTTCCAGCCTGCGGCATCTCGGTTGCCGCCGTAGTCGGGATCGATCAAGAAGCCGGCAATGGTGTGCTGGCGGAGAGTTTCGAAGAAGTTCTGAGCTCCCGCGCTTGTGCGGAACCGCCGTTGGCGTCCCTGCGCGTTCTGCTCATCGAAAGAATGCAAAACCTCATCCTGCTGCTCGGGAGTTAACTCCGAGAATTTGGATTTGCCCTGGAACATTTCGGCCACTCTGGCCTGCAACGCCGGCAAGCCTTCGCGGTAGGTCTTTTGGTCATCGACGCTGAAAGTGGTGAGCCCGCGGTCGACGAAGTAAACGACGCCCGCTTCGTGGGCGCCCGGCGTATCGTCGGTTGGGATGATGCGTGAAGCAATCGCGTCGATTTCTTTTGCTTCGTCAGAGGTGAAGAACCCAAGTTTTACGGGAGCTGCGGATTTCGCGGCTTGGTGCGCGTGCGTGGCGGCGGCAAGCAACGCGGGCCAATGCGCCGAGGCCCAAGCGGCAGAGAGCCCTGTTACGCCCCGAGATAGAAAGCGACGACGGCTGAGCGATTCATTCATTTCCGGAAGTCCTCAGAGTAACTTTTCAGACTGTAAGCTGCATGGCTCGCAGCGTCAAGCCATTCGAATCAAATTCGCCTGCCAAATTGACTGCATCTAAATTTCGCCTTTTTGCGCCAGAGCCGTGATGCGGTCGGCGGCTCGATAAGCGAGCGCGCTAATGGTCAGCGTTGGCTGCCCGCGGCCGGAAGTCACCAAACTGCTGCCATCACAAAGAAAGAGATTCTTTACGTCGTGCGTGCGGTGGTCTGCGTTGATGACCGAGGATTTCGGGTCATTGCCCATGCGGCAGGTTCCGAGGAGGTGATAGGCAAATTCCTGCTCTTCGACAGGGGAGGCCCACTTTTGTACGGCATCCGTCGCGTCAAGCAGTTCGAGGATGCGAGCGCGCAGAAACGCGCCGAGTTTGAGATCGTCTGGATGGTCTTTGTAGGTCATGCGCAAAGCGGGGAGTCCCCAGGCGTCGTTGACATTCGGATCCAGCGAAAAACTGTTGTTCTCCACGGGCAGGGAAGTGCCGTGGGACACGAATTCAAGGCTCCGCGTGTAGTTGTGCGCCAGGGTGGCCTTGAATTCCTTCCCCCATTTCGGGGTGCCCGGGGGCAAGCCACCCATGTCGTAGCCGGTCGTGGCGAAACTGATTGGAGTCATGTCGAAGCGAGCGTCGAGGCCCCCGCCCCCGCAGAACCCAACTTTCTGCGGGTCGAGTTCGTAGAAATCGTGGAGGATGCGGCTGACGGCAACCCCCTTGTAGTCGTTCAGTGGATGCTCAAAAAGGGCCATTGCCGATGGACCGGAGTTCATCATCAAGTATTTGCCGACGAGGCCGCTGGAGTTCGCAAGCCCGTCGGGGAATTGCCTGTTCGTTGAGAGAAGCAGCAGCCGGGGAGTCTCGGCGCCATTGGCGCAAACGACGACCGCTTTGGCCTTTTGGATGTGCGTCACGCTCTTGGCGTCGAAATAGGCGGCGCCGATGACGCGGCCATTCGCATTGATTTCAACGCGGTGAACGTAGCAGTTGGGACGGATTTCGCAGCGGCCGGTTTTTTCAGCCATGCGAATGACGGTCGCCAGCGTGCTGGACTTGGCGCCGACTTCACAGCCGAAACTTTCGCAGAAGCCGCATTGGACGCAAACACTGCGGCCGGGGCGCGGCTGGGAAAGAATGGCCATCGGCGCCGGGAAGGGATGCCAGTCGAGTTTGCGCGCAGCACGCTCGAAAATAACCCCGCCGGATTTCACCGGAAGAGGGGGCATTGGGTAAGGCTTGGAGCGCGGCGGATCGAAGGGGCTGGCGCCTGCCAGACCTGAAACACCAAGCTCCCACTCGGCTTTCGTGTAATAGGGCTCCAGGTCCGCGTAAGTGATGGGCCAATCGGCGAGGGCTGCGCCGGGAACCGGCCCGACTTTGCTGCGCTCGATGAAATCAATTTCGTGAAAGCGCCAGTAATTCGCCGTGAAATGGACGCTGGAGCCTCCGACCATGCGGCCATAAACAAGCGCAGGCTGACGCCTGGCTTTGTCGTGCGGAGTCTTGCGAAACGTAGTGGGTTGAAGGCTCGGACGATTGGTGAGCTGATTTCGCTGCAAGACTTCTACCTCGTTGTGAGTGAAGTCCGCTTCGGTCAGATAAGGCCCTTGTTCCAGCACCACGACGCGAAAACCGTTCGTGGACAGCTCCTTGGCCAGGACGCCTCCGGCGGCACCGCTGCCAATGACGACAAAGTCCACCTCGTCGCTTGTCTTGTACCTTATGGGTTCGGGCATCGGATCCGTGCGGCAAGCACTATATCATCCCTGACTAGCGGAATTGCTGTGAGATGCGTTGCGGGTGTACGATGCGCGAGATTTTCCGTATCGCCAATTTCGCAAAATGAATTCACTTCTGAGACACTAGTTAACCGTATATGGCTACTTTTACGGGTGCAATAGGTAGCGGCAGCAAGTGGCTGCTCGACAAGATTGTCAGCGTCATCGCCGCAACGGGAATCAACCCAAATATTCTCACTTTCTTAGGCTTGGTGGTGAACTTCGGCGCTGCGGCATTCTTTGCCGTAGGCGGGTTTCGCACCGGAGCGATCATTATTTTTTGCGCGGGTTTCCTGGATATGCTGGACGGCCAGGTGGCGCGAAAACAGAACCGGGTCACAGCGTTCGGCGCGTTCTATGATTCGACGCTCGACCGATACGCGGACATGGCTCTGTACATGGGCCTGCTGGTGTATTACTCCGTGAGCGGGCGCACCCCGTACGTGATTCTAGCGGCAGTGGCGACTGCGGGTTCGGTCATGGTGAGTTACGCGCGGGCGCGCGCCGAGTCTCTCATTCCGCTGTGCAAAGTCGGATTCATGGAGAGGCCGGAGCGGCTGGTGTTGCTCATCATCGGCGGACTCTTCAACCGCATGGGGCCGGTGCTGTGGGTAATTGCCGTCGTTTCCACCATCACGGTGATTCACCGAATTGTTTTCACCTGGCAGGAGACCAAAGCGGGGCGCGTGTTGCCCGGAATCAGGCTCTCCCTCTAACGCTCGGATGCTTATGACGCTGACGCTCGGTTTACGTCGACCGGATTTGCATCCGGCACATTCCCTGCTTTCAGAGATTCTTCCACCGGCGCAGAAATGATTTCGCGGACGCGGTCCCGCAGAGCGGGCACATCTTCCTTGGTGAGTCCCGTTGTTTCGATGGCGTCGTGCAAATAGACGGTAACCTTTCCCGGCCAGAGCATCCAATGCCCGGTCCGGAAATGCTGGAACGACCCGACAAGGCTAACCGGAACAATGGGTACGCCGAGCTGTTGTGCCACGCGGAATCCGCCATCCTGAAATTCACCCACGTGGCCGCCGCGCGTGCGCTTGGCCTCAGGGAAAATGACCAGGCTCGTGCCCGAATCAATGGCTTCCTGCGTCAATCGCCACATGCGTTTCAAGTCCGACGGGCGGCGGACATCGGGCACCGGCACGTTTCCAAATCGTTTCATCAGCGAGCCGTAAGCGGGAATCTTGAAGTGAGATTCCAGTTCCCAGCCGCGCACAAATTGAGGAATAGCGCAGTACAGCACGAAGGGGTCAAACAGATTGACGTGGTTCGCGAAGAAGAAACAGGTGCGCTGCGGATCGAAACCGGATGAGCGGTGAGCTTCAACTCTTGCTCCCGAGAGGAAGGCAATGCGCCGGCATAAACCGCGCTGAAGCCAATCGTGTTTGCGCGGGTTTAGAAAAATACTGAGGAACACCAACACCGGGACGACCAGGAAAAAGTGAAGGCCGCTGATAATCCAGAGAAATGTGCTACGCAGCGCGTACCACGCTTTTTTCATAAGAACACGTCAATGGCAGCGGGCAGGACATCCAGGGAGCGGCACTCTAGCGTAGCGACTTCGCCGTCAATCATTATGTCCAGCGGAGTAGAGACGTTGAACTCCACGTGACGCACGGCGCGCCGCGATGCCAGCGGATGTTCGATATGCGAGCCGTCATAGAGGCGAGGCAGGTTGCGCAATAAGCCCAGCCGTCCGATGGGACCCCACCGGACGAACTCGATCAAGCCGTCTGCGGGATTTGCTTGCGGGGCAATGAGCATTTTGCCGCCGGTGTACTTGCTGTTGTTGAAAGTAAGAAAGAGCGAGCGCCGCTCGTCCCATTCCTGATCTTCGTCGCAGCGCAGGGCAAAGGAGCGGCGGTTTAATTGCACCATGCGAACGAACACGCCGAGCAAGTAGCCGAAAGGCCCGAGGGGTTTGAAAGCGCGATTGGTCAAAGTCGCGACATCGGCCGTGAAACCGATACTCAACAGGTTGAAGGAGAAAACCTCGCCGGTCGCGTGATTCAGGCGAATCAGGTCGATCGGGCGTTTGCGGTTTTGCAGGAGCGCTTCGGTGGAGGCTGCGGCTCCGTTCTTCGTGAAGTCTTTAAGGAAAGAGTTGCCCGTTCCGAGCGGCAGAAATCCCAATGCGACGCGTTCCACGGATTTGCGGCCGGAAAAGATGCCATTGAGTGTTTCATGAGCCGTGCCGTCGCCTCCGACGGCGAGAAACTGCCGGTAACCTTGGTTGTATGCCTCTCGGGCAAGCTCGATGGCGTGGCCCGGGCCTGTTGAAGCGACGCTGTCCACCTGCAACTTGTTTTGTCGCAGGCGGGCAAGGGCGGGTCCGGCAAGCTTCGCTGAGCGGCCGCCACCGGCAGCGGGGTTCACGATGGCAAAAAATCTTTCCATGCAAGCAACCCGTTCAGGATCCGCGACCAAGAGAATTCACAAGGTTAGAATCGCGGTGGAGCTATCCAATTTTCCGAGGCGCTCCCCCAAAACGTTCCTCTTGATTTTAAGAGACGCCGTCCGCGGGAAGTCCTCCTCGAGCAGAACGACCCCGTGAATCCGCTTATAGTTTAGCAGGCGCTGGTTGCGCTCGTTGATTTCGCGGCGAAGTTGGTCACTATAGCACTGGCCCTGCTCCAGATGCAGTGCGAGCACAAGCCGCTCCCTAGTCATGGAGCGCATAGGCCAAATGTAGTTGGCGGCAAAGACACAAAATTCCTTCACGGGAAGGCCTTCGAAGACGCTCTCGATATCCTCAGGATAGATATTTTTCCCTTCCTCGGTGACGATCATATTTTTCTTGCGGCCGCTTAACTGCAAATGTCCGTGACCGTCGAATTTCCCCAGGTCGCCAGTCATCAGCCAGCCATCGACAATCGTCTCGGCGGTGAGTTCGGGGTCGTTGAGATAGCCGGCCATGACCGTTTTGCTGCGCACGGCAACTTCGCCCACACCGTCGCTCGCCGCATTCACGATGCGCACTTCCATTCCAGGCAGCGGCTTGCCGACCGTGTCTGCACGAAACGGCTTTAGGTCGTTGACGGTGATCGCCGTCCCCGCTTCGGTGAGGCCGTAACCGTTCGCGACAGGAATTCCCAGATCATAGAAAAACTGCAACGTCTGCGGCTCAGTGAACGCGCCACCCACGATGACGGCTCGCAGCTCGCCACCAAATGCTTCGTGGACTTGTTTCAACAACGTGCGGCTGATGCCAAGCCGTGGCCGGCTCTTCGTCAGTTTTTTGTTGATCGCTACGAGTGCGTCAAACAATTTGCGCTTGCCTGCAGGCAAAGCGTCGAAGCGAGCTTGCAAACCTTTCTGCAAATTCTTCAGAACCAGCGGAACAAGGCTCACATAGGTAATCTTGTACCTCAGAAAAGCTTCGCGCACATACTCGGGCCGCAGCGTGCGCAGATGCACGACAGCTGCGCCACAGGTAAACGGCCCGAAAAATCCCACCATAAAATCGATGGCATGGTTTGTTGGCAAAATGCTGAGGTAGCGCACTCCCGGCCAGAACGGGTAGAGCGAAGTCAGCGCAACGCATTGCTCTAGATAATTTTCATGCGTCATCATGCAGCCTTTGGGGCGTCCGCCTGTTCCGGAGGAATATACGATGCAGGCGGTGTCACTGCGTTTGCGTGGGGCCAATGCTGCTTCGCCCTGGCTGCGAAATTCCTCCCAGCGCTTCGCGCCTGCCAACTCGGCGTTGGGGGGAGCTTCAGTTACCAAAACGGTTTGCACATCTACCGAAGCGCGTCCTGCCGAAACGCTGAGTTGGCGCCAGATCGGATATTCCGTGATAAGCACAGTTGCGCCGGAGTGTTTGAGAAGCTGCCACTGCTCATCAGGCGTGAGTTTGTAATCAAGCGGGACCAGCACCCCGCCCGCGAAGAAAACAGCATAAGCCGAGATCAGCCACTTCGACTGATTCGTCATGATGATGCCGGCGCGGTTACCCGCGGAGAAGCCGGCATCCTGCAAAGCTTTCGCCAGTGGATGCGCACGTTCTCTGAAATCGCGATAGGTGAGCCGCTCTTTCTCCCGCTCGCGGTCGGCTTCGATTAAACACACTTCGCCCGAGAAGCGGTCCAGTGCATCCTTCAGCGCTTCTCCCACGGAGTGATGTTTAGAAAGATCCAGCATTACAGACGGGATTGAATGCGCTCGGCCAGGGTTTTGAAGTCGCTTACGCCCTGAACTTCGTAGTCGGGCAGCTCGATGCCGAAATGATTTTCCAGGCGCGAAAGCATTTCCAGCGTCTGCAGGCTGTCAATTCCGAGCTTTTTGAAGAAGTCGTCGTCGGGTGCGAGCGACCCTGCAGGCAATTGAAAGTGCTTCGTGGCCAGGTCCAGCACTTCCTGCGTGGTTTGTTCGAGCGTGCGCATGTCTCCCTGAATCTATCATTACTCCTTAAAAAGAAGAAAAATCGGCCCGCCGGCTCAGGTGCCTTTGGCTTCGATCAGCTCCAGGCGATTCCCAAAAGGATCGAACACGTGGACGCGTCGGTGCCCGTCGATCTCGGCGTCCGGCTTTGATGGCAGGCCGGCGGCGTCGCATCTTGCGAGAACCTCGTCCAATCCTTCAACGACCAGCGCCGGATGTGCCTTTTTCGCTGGGCGAAAATCTTCCTCAATGCCCAGGTGCACTTGCGCTTCTCCCGACGCGAACCAGCAGCCGCCGCGTTTGGCAAGCGGCTCAGGCTTGGGAATTTCCTTCATGCCCAGTACATCGCGATAGAAGCTGCGCGCGCGTTCTTCACTTGCCTTTGGCATGGCAAGCTGGATGTGATCAATGCGCAGAACCTTACCTGGGGCGTTCATCCAATGCTCCAGGCTAGGGCAGGTACGGCATGGGGCCGGAGTCTTCGACAAATTTTTTCAGCGCCGCCATCACTTCAGGCCTGGTGAAGAGCTCGCAGAAAATGTCAATCTCCTGCTGCAGCTCCTCGTGTGGAATTGGCTTCATAAACTCCTTCGCCGCAGCACGCGCCACGGGATCATACTTCGCCACCTGCGCGGCGGTAGATCGCGCAATGCGCAAGGCTTCGCCCTCACCGGCGAGTTGCGCAACGAGTCCGACTGTGTGCGCGCGAGTGGCGTTGAGCGTGCGGCCCGTAAACAGCAAATCGCGAACCATCGCGTTCCCCAGGTCGCGTTTCAAACGCGGAATTCCTCCAAACCCTGGAATGAACCCAAGCCGCAGCTCCGGAAACGCAAAGCGCGCCATTTTGTCGGCAATGATGATGTCGCAAGCCAGGACGAGCTCGAGTCCTCCGCCTAGGCAGGCGCCATGCACCGCGGCCATGGTAACGAACGGAGCGGTGTCGATTGCATTCATCACGGCGTGAATGCGCTCCAGAAAACTGCGAATTCCTTTCGGGCGCTCCTTTTCGGGAACCGAGACGGCCTGGTGATACAGCTCGCGCAGGTCTCCGCCCGCCGAAAAAACCGAGTTTCGGGCGCTGTAAATTATGCAGGAGGAGGTTTCCGGGGCCAGCGCGACGAAAGAGCCCACAAATACTTCCAGCTCTTCCAGCATTGCCGTGCCAATTTCATTGGCGGGCTCACCATCAAGCGCCAGCTCGATGCACCCCTCTTGCAATTCCCAGCGCAGCGTCTTGCCCTTGAAGCTCTTCATGCGTGTTGCCTGCTGACGGCTTGGGGTTCCGTTTTCTGTTCATACATGGCGTTGATTTCGGCGGCGAACCGCTCATTGACGGCGTCGCGCCGGAGTTTGCCGTTGGCTGTGAGCAGCCCGCTTTCCGCCGTGAAAGCGTTACCAACCATTTTGAAATTTCGAACTTGCCGGTAATGAGGGAGTTCACGATTCACGGTTTCTAGTGCCGCATGAACCGCATGATCCTCCACTGTTCCTGCAATCAACGCGCAGAGATATCCGCGGCCATTCCCAACGATCACCACCTGCTGAGCAGCGGGCAAGTGCCTCGCAATTTGTTCTTCCATCGGCTCCGGCGCAATTTTGTGTCCCGAATTGAGGACCATCAGGTTCTTGATTCTGCCAGTGACGCACCACTTTCCCCGAGCATTCACCTCGCCCTGGTCTCCGGTGTGAAACCAGCCATCCCGTAGCACCCGAGCCGTTTCCTCGGGCCGGTTCCAATAGCCAGGAAAAATGTGCGGGCCACGCGTGATGATCTCTTCGTTCTCACCTTTTTTCATCTCGATACCCGGAATTGCGCCTCCAACGTAGCCTGACTCCGCCGCTTCTCGCGGGTCATCCATCGTGCAGATGCCTGTGGTTTCCGTGAGCCCATAAGCTTGCAGAACCGGAATCCCGAGCATTTGGAAGAACTGTTGCGTTTCGGGAGCAAGCGGCGCGGAGCCGCAGATCAGCGCGCGCAAATCTTGTCCGAAACGCTGTTTGATTTTGCTGAAGATGAGTTTCTCCGCAATCGAAAGCCGGAGACTATCGAATACACTTGCATGCCCGGCGTTTTTCCGCTGCCATGCTGCGCGCGATTTCTCGAACATTGACCGAATAAGCGCGGGGCGCTTAGAGAGGTTCTCTTCAACCCCGCGCCGCACACGCTCGAGCAGCGTCGGCACATTCAGGAAGTAATTCGGCGATGAAAGCCGAATCTCGTCCGCCAGCTTGTTCAGGTCGGTCGAGAGTGTCAGCGTGGTTTCGCGCGTGAGACACGAGAGCAGGAGCAGCCACGAAGCCGCGAAGTTGAACGGCAGGTAGTGAAAAACCCGGTCCGGCCCTCCACCGCCCGTGGCGGCCATCAATTGTCCAAGGCGCTCCGTCGTTCGCCCGAGCATGTAGTCCAAATTTTCGACGTTGAGGCATACGCCCTTCGCCTCGCCTGAGGTTCCGGAAGTATAAATGATGGTGACGATATCCAAGTCCGATCGGGAAATCGGTCCGTTGGGAGCAGAAGCATTCAGCGGGCGCTCATTAAGAACCGGGCCCATCAGAACTCGCCGAGGCGCTCCTCGCCAAGACTGCGCTACCGTCTCACCGAGCTCAGCATCGGCGACAAACAGCAGACGCGGCTCGCAATCCTTCATCATCCCGGCAAGCTCACCGGGCGCCTGCCGCGAATACAACGGCACGACTACCACGCCTTCTGCCATCAGCGCGAGATCAAACACCACCCAGGGAATGGAATTGGGCGCCAGTACCGCGCAGCGGTCTCCGGGCTGCACACCTGAGCTGCGCAGGAATGCACGCACTCGCTGAACCTGCTGGAACAATTCGCCTCCGGTCACACTCGCAAATTGCTCGCCGCGGATTTCGCGCAGCATGACTCGGGCATCCGCTCGCTTCAGTTGGGCAAAAATGTTTTTAAGAAAATTTGACATGAAAAATCAGTGACTTGCCGCCATGGTGACCGGCGATGAGTCATAACGTTCGAGGAGCTGAAGCAAATTCCTGCCCATAGGCGGGAGATAGTCCTCCCAGGAAAGGACACCCCTGCGAATCGGGAACTCTGGATACTGGCGATGCACCGCATCCTCCAGAAATGTACCCATTCGCGCCATCACCTTGAGATTGCGAACCACCGTTTGTCCAATTCCCTCACGCACGTCTTCCGCTTCCTTTACCAGCGTTACCATCATTTGCAGCAGCTTCGGCTCAAGTTCGGGATCGTCCACCGTCAGCAATAGGTGTTGGTGGCCGCGTTCGCGCATCAGGTTGCGGATGCGCTCGTCCATCGTCACGCCTGCCGAAGCTACCAGGCTCGGCATGCAGGTGACGATGCCGTGGTATCTCGAAGAAACCATGTACGAGCAAGCTCGCAATATGGAAACGAGCTGAAACATGTCGTAGTCGTCGGAGGTGAGCACGGGCGTGCCGGGAATCTGCGCGGCAATTTTGCGGCAAGCATCGGCATCGAGCCGCTCCATCGCCACCAGAATCGGGAACACGCGTTGCTGTTGCAGAAAAGCTTGCGTCGCCCTTGCAAAAGCGGCGATGTATTGATCGTACTTTCGGTCGACCTCGGTTCCGGACTGAAAGAAGTAAACCGTGCGATACTGGCTGTCTTTGTACGCACTGGTCGTCGCGCGCGCCACATACTTCGCGATAGACGCCTTCACTGGCCAGACATACGGGTGTATCGGGCACAAAACCAGAATCGGCGTCTTCTCGTCCCAGCCCGCTTCACGCAAAGTCTTTCGCGCATATTCCGGGGGATGCGGTTCAAACGTCCAAGCGGTGTCTGTGCCTAATTCCGTTGGGATTCCCATCGCGCTCAAAAGCTGCTGTGATTCCACGTTGCGCGTGATTACCAGGGAGTCTTTCACGTAGCGCCCGCACATGGATTCCACAAGCGCATCCATATGGCCCGCTTCGCCGCCGTAACCAACCGAGAGCTTGTTTTCGGCCGAAGCCAGCCCAAGCGAACCAATCATCATCGTCGTCAAGGCGTTCGCAAACTTGCTCTTAAACATCGAGCCTTCGCAGGCCATCACGCCGTGATTCTGCCGCACTTCGCGAAAAAGAAAAGGCGGGAAGACATCGGGCAAATGCACTTGCCTCGAGCCCTCAAAATAGCCTTTGGTGCGCGCAAAATCCTGTGTCATCACGCTGAAATCTACGTTCTCTTCTCCAAGAACATGACGCACCTGCCGCAGCATTTCCTGCACGCGCACGTCGCTGCCCGTATTCCGCGTGCCGTTGTACCCCGCAAAGAGCAGCTTCAGCTTTTCGCCAGCCGTCCAAGGCTTGCCCAGGCCTAACATCCACCCAAAGCGCCGCAACTCAATCAACGCGCTGACCCACGCAACCAGAAGAAAGTCGGTCATGCGCTCGCTCTCCCCGCTTCGGCTCGCCCGACGCCCGCATTTGCCGGCCAAGGCTTTGTCGGATAGCGAAAATGATTTTCCCGGCTGAATTTCAACAGGCCAGCGGCATACGTCGAGAATTTTGCAGGTGCCTCGCCCAGTTCCGCGACAACGCGAGAGTTGTCAAACACGGTATTCCAATCGAGGTACGGCCAAAACACCTTGAGCAGGGAACCGGCATGTCCCACCGCGCCTCTGCGATTCCCCGCCCAATTTACCGTTCGCGAAAACGCTCCTCCCAGCCACGGCCAGAACAAAGGCCGGCGCATTCCGCCCGCCTGTGCAATGGCTTCGGTTAATTCCACGTACGTCTGCGAGCCGGTTCCAGAAGACAAGTGATAAACGCCATGCGCGCGTGCTTCTTTCTGATGAATTGTCACCACGGCTTTGCCCACATAGTTCGCCGGAACGATGTCGATTCTATCGTGAGGGCGCAGCGGAAGCACCGGCATCCGCGCCAGGAAATGCACCGCTTGCACCATGTCGAATTGAGAAGTTTCGGGCCGTCCACTGTCTCCCATCACAATGGCCGGGCGGAAAACCGTCTTCGGCACGTCGGGAAGCCAACGTTTCGCCATGTACTCGCAAAACTTCTTCGTGCGCGCGTAGGGATCGTAGTCGGAACGCTCCCAATCAATTGCGGAATCTTCGGTCACTACTTCGTTTCTTCTTTTTCCCGCAACGGCCACCGTCGAAACATGCGAATACCGCCGCAGCCCGTGATGGTCCTGGGCCCGCCGGGCCAATTGAATCACCTCCAGCGTCCCGCGCAGATTCACGTTCAAGCACTGCTTCTCCGATTTCCGGTTTAGCGAGGCCGCGCAATGAATCAGTGAATCAGTCGTCTCGACCAGCGTGTTGTAATCCTCGTCGGACAATCCAAAGCGATCAGTCGTCAAATCGCCCCCGAAAATGCAGATGCGCGTGTCGAGATATTCGACGAATTCGGGAAAGTCAAAGTGTAGTTGGAGGGAAGTCCAAAGCCGCTCGCGCGCTTCTTGTTCTGTTTTTGCCCGGACCAGCAGATTCAGTTTGTCGCGGTATCCGGAGAGAAGTCCCGCCACTACGTAGCTGCCCAAATAGCCGGTCGAGCCGGTGACGAAGATCGCCATATCAGTCGGACGACGGGGCCGCTTTGAAAAGTTCTTCTTGCTGGGCCGGCACGCCGTTTCCGTTCCACTCGATCGCACGCGGCTCCCGGGCTTCAAGGGGCCTGCCCTCCATTAGCGGATAGCACCAACGGCGCAGCGCCGGGATATGCACATTGATCCAGTAATCCCACCAGTCCACGGCTTCGGGAGTGAAATCGAAAAGCGCCTTCTCTTCAGGAGGCAACGCCGCCGTAAGCATCCGCGCGTTCTCGCACTCAAAAACATGTTCATTGTGCAAGATAAACGGCTCGTAAAGCTCAATGAGCTTCTCCGCGCGAACTAACTCGCGCTCCGTCTTGGCAAACGGCGCTTTCTTCATGCGCAGCGTGGTGGCTGCTCGGTTGATCCCGGAAACCATCGCCTTTTGCATGGGAATCGAAAGGCGCTCGTAGCGCTGCTTCGACACGGGAATGGTTTCGAATTTTACCTTGAGCCAATTTTCCACACTTCGCGAAGTGCGGTAATGCTTGCGATGCGCCAGTCCCGTAAGCTCGATGCTGCGCCCCATGTTCACCGGATTAATCGCCGAAGTCGCCAGCTGATAGAGCTGGGCGTGCCGCCGCGAGACGATCGCGGCCGCAATCAGCGTCATGCCACGGCACACCATGTCCACCGGGATTACGTCCAGGCATTTCCGCTCGTTCGACGGAAGCTGGCGGAAATTTGTTCCCAACAAATACGAAAGCGGCCCGGAAGTATTGATTCCTTCATTCCACCCGCCAAACGGTGAACGCTCCGAGCTTTCCACGATCGAGGGGCGCACAATGGCAATCGGCAGGTCCTTGCCGTGCCGCGCCAGAATCGATTCGCCAAGACTCTTTGTGAACGTATAAGTGTTGGGCCAGCCCAGGTGTTGTGCCCGGCGCATGCCTACGTGCGTCAACCGGTTGCGCACCCAGCGCGCACGGTTGCGGCGCAATACGCCATCGAGTTCCGCCGCTGGCGCCGACGCTTCGTCCCGGCCTCGTCCCAGAGCCTGCCTGCGAAGAGCTTTATGGATCTCCGGGCCTTCCGCGCGTGCTTCGGTGCGCCGAATCCTTTCCCGCAAAGAAGCAATCTCGTGTTCCGCATCAAAATGCGGGTCCTGCGCGGGATTGTAATTGTTCTCTAATTGCTCGCCGACTCGACCGTCGCGCATCCCAACGACGTAGCAAGTCGAAAGGTGCATCAAGCCGGCGCGCTTGCACTTCCGCAGGAATTCCAGCAGATGAAGCGTCGAATCCACATTCGAAGAAAGAGCGTCGCGCAAGTCCGGATTGAAGTCGGTCAGACCACCGCTATTCACTACGACGTCCAGCGACTTCTGCAAGCGCGCCTGCGTGGGCTCATCTAAGCCTAATCCCGGCAAGCTCAGGTCGCCTTCGACGACTTCCACCTTTTCACTCAGGAATGCTCCGAGCTTTCTTCCATGAATTTCGTGTAGTGGATCGAACGCAGGCGACTCCTCGACGATTTTCTCGAATCGCCGTTGTGCCGAAGTCGTCCGGTTACGCCGGGTCAGCAGCGTAATGCGTCCGATGTCCGGAATTTTTTCCAGCAAATCAACCAGCCAGACCTTGCCGATAAAACCGGTCACGCCAATTAGCAGAATGTGCCGCCCCGCCAGCGCCTCTCTGACCGAAAGTTTCTCGACGTCCGGGGCTTCTCCGAAAACCGCCACGGGCTTGTGAATCGCCGACGCCGGCCGCGCCGTCGCCTGAATCCCGCTCTCCAATCGCCCGGGCTTCTGCGGCCAGCCAAGTTGGCTTAGAAGTTTTTCTCCCGAAATTCGCCCGTCGGCGGAGCGGTTTGCCAGCCAAGCGAAAGGTCCCCTCGGTCGCACGACTGGATCGAGCAATCGGCCCGTGGCTTTGCCGTCTCGATACTCCAGCCGGTTCGCAAGAAACGATGACACCCCGAGATGATGCGCCAGTGGCCGCAGGATATTTTCAAGAAGCTGCCCAACCAGGACGACCTGCTCGCCCTGGCGAATCGCGTCCACCACCTTCTTTACCGCCTCCTCGCGCAATTGCGGCTTCAGGACGTAGTGAAAATATTCTTCCCCCAGCAGGTCCAGCCGGTCGCGACTGACTCCTCGCAGCAACGAATGCAGAAACCGCGTGGCGAACGTGCGGCTCGCGGCATAGGCAAACGGCCGCGCCAAGGCCATTCCTACCATCCCGGCGCGCCGCGCCCAGCGCTCGGAAAAACTCCGCGCATTCCATGTGAAAAAGCCCACCGGGCGCAAAGCGCCAAGCTCCAGCAGGGAGCCTTCCACGCGCCAATACGTGGGTTTTCTGTCGGTTACAGAAATGCCGCCGCGATCCGAATTGGAATTAAGACTTGTCATTATCCAACGAGCTAACGCACACAGATCCGTTCTTCACAAATTTCTTTGAAAACGTGAATCTGTGACACGCTTCTCATTTTTCAATCAATCGGTTCTAGGACGGAAACGCGGCCTGCTCCGGCTTCAAACTAACCTATCTCCCCACTTAGCCGGCAGGCCGCTTCGGAAAATGTAAAGGTAGCATTCTCAACGTCTTCCCGCAAGGGAACGCCTCGATAGCTTGGCCCGGCTGGCGCCGTTACGACGGTTTAGCCCCCGCCAGCAAAGCCAATTCTCGCCACTTCCAGTGGCAGTCGACGTCCACAAAGCCAATCTCTCGCAGCCATGCCAGCTGCACCTCAAAATCGAGCAGCTTGTTCGACGGGTCTTCAGTTTCCGTGGTGTATCCGATCGCGTGAAGGAATCGCTCGTGAAGTGATTCATTGGGCGATGCCACATGCTCTAGGTTCAGGAAGACCCCGCCCGGGTTCAGCCAAGCAAAGATTTCGCTGTAAAGCGTTCGTTTCCGCTCATGCGCCAGGTGATGGATGGCGAAGCTAGAAACCACTGCATCGAAAGAGCCCAATTTGGGAAGTTTCCTGCTCAGGTCGTGCTCCAAAATGGTGATTCCAGGCTCCTTGCCCAGAGTATCACGCAAGACCTGAAGCATGGTGGGCGAGAAATCTAAGGCCATGCACTCCGAGGCCGGTCGCGCCGATTTCACCAAGCTGAGCAGGCGTCCGCCTCCCGCACCCAGGTCCAGAAAACGGCCCAGCTGGGCAGGCAGAAATTCAAGTAAGGCGGCTTCACCTTCGCGGCGGTGAGGAATGGAATCCGCGCGCTGCAGATATTGTTTAGCATGTTCCGCGGACGGCCAGAGATTAACGTCCGCGCTACCAGGGGAAGTCACGACCCTACACGCCCCAGCCGTATCTCTCGGCGTGTTCAAACGTGCGCTGCATTTCTTCTCTCAGGATCTCCGTGAAGACGGATCCGCCCACTTTACGCGAATTCGGCTCCGCAATATCGGGAGTGCGATAGCCCGCAGACAACACTCTGGCCAGCGATTGCTCCACCCAGTCCGCCTCGAGCGTCAGGCCAAACGCGTCCCGCAGCATCATCGTCGCGCTCAAAATCGAGCCGACGGGATTGGCACTGTCTGTTCCCACCAGTGTGGGGGCAGAGCCATGAATCGGCTCGAACAGCGGCGCCGCATCCCCAAAACTCGCAGAAGGAATCAATCCGATGGACCCAACCAACGCGGCTGCCGCATCGCTCAAAATGTCTCCAAACATGTTGCTGCACAGCATCACGTCAAACTGCGACGGCTTCAGCGTCAATTGCATCGCCGCATTGTCCACGTACATGTGCTCGAGCTTGACTGACGGATAGACCGCGCTCATCGCGGTCACCGTTCGCCGCCAAAGCTGCGAACTGGTCAGCACATTGGCTTTGTCCACCGAGCACAACCGCCGCGTGCGATTTTCCGCCCGCGCATACGCAAACGTAGCAATCCGCTCGATCTCCGGCGTCGAGTACGACTCCGTGTCCCACGCCCGCTCCACGCCGTTTTCCGCCACATTCCCGCGCTCGCCGAAGTACATCCCGCCGGAAAGCTCGCGCACAATCTCCAGGTCCAAATCTCCAAGGCGCTCCGCCTTCAGTGGCGAGAGTCCGCGCAGCGGCTCGATCAGCTTCACCGGCCGCACATTGACGTAAAGTCCCATCCCCTTGCGCAAGCCCAGCAGTCCGCTCTCCGGCCGCTTGCCAACCGGCAGCGCGTCCCATTTCGGCCCGCCAACCGCGCCCAGAAACACGGCATCGGCTTTCCGGCAGGTATCAAGCGTCTCGTTAGGAAGTGGCGTTCCCGCGGCGTCAATGGCCGCTCCGCCCAAAGGGAGTTCCACAAATTCGAATTCGTGATTGAACTCGTGAGCTGTCTCTCGCAGGATGCCCGCCGCCGCCCGCGTCACTTCCGGACCGATGCCGTCTCCTGGGAGCAAAACAATCTTCTTCTTCATGACCATCCCCATGCCAATACAAATCGTTTCGTTGTCTCAAACCCCCCGCAGCCCCTAGTCTCGCGCTATTGGAATAGCGCAAATCCAAACAGCGTTCTTAAGTCGAGACCCACAAAATCATTCTCAACTCAAAACTAACAACTTAGGACTAAAAACTATCCTAGCGAGTGAATCAGCCAATGGAGGACGATTCCGCTGCCATGGCTGCCGGACGCCGGCGGATCACTTCGTGAGCGATTCCTAAAATGTCTCGCGCACGGACTTGCTTGGATTGGTCCGCTAGCGCCGTCACGCGCCGGTAGACTTCCGCGAGTTCCGTGTCATTGGCTTCAAACCCCAAATCCTTCAGCGTCGCCCGCAACGCATTTCGCCCCGAGTGCTTGCCAACCACCAGCGAACGGTTGGGCACCCCGACCGTTTGCGGCGAAATGATTTCGTACGTCAGCGGATTCTTGATGATCCCATCCTGGTGGATGCCCGCTTCATGCGCAAACGCATTCGCTCCCACTACGGCTTTATTCGGCGCGACTTGTGCGCCGGTAATCTCCGTCAGCAGCCGGCTGGCAGGGAAGAGCTGGTCCAGTCGAATCCCCGTTGTCACACCGAAACTTTCTTTGCGCACCGCAAGCGCCACTACGACTTCTTCGAGCGAGGCATTTCCCGCACGCTCGCCGATGCCATTGATCGTGCACTCGATCTGCCGCACTCCCGCGCGTACCGCCGCCAGCGAGTTCGCCACCGCCAGGCCCAGGTCGTCGTGGCAGTGCGCGCTTAAGGTAATTCCATCCGGATCACCCAAAAACTCTCGCACTTTCGTGAACATTGCGCCATATTCTTCCGGCACTGCATATCCCACGGTATCCGGCAGGTTCAGAACCGTTGCCCCTGAATCCGCCGCTACGCGGCAGACTTTGCACAGAAAATCGATGTCCGTCCGCCCGGCGTCTTCTGCGGAAAACTCCACGACTCCGACGTTTTGCCGCCCGTACCGGACCATCGCCCCGATCGCTTCAAGCGCCTGCTCCCGCGTCATCTTCAGCTTCACGCGAAGGTGCAAATCTGAAGTCGCCAGGAACACGTGCAGCCTTGGGGCTGCCGCCGGCTTCAGCGCTTCCAGCGCTGCGCTCACGTCTTCTTTCCTCGCGCGTGCCAGCGCCGCGATCGGAATGTCGCGGATTTCCTTCGCTACCATCTGCACCGCTTCCAGGTCGCCCCGCGACGCGATCGGGAATCCCGCTTCGATCACGTCCACATTCAACGCGGCAAGCTGCCGGGCCATCCTCAGCTTTTCACTGGCATTCATCGAAAAGCCGGGCGATTGCTCCCCGTCACGGAGAGTGGTGTCAAAGATCCGTACGGTTTCCATAGGGTCTCCTGCTAAAACAGTCTCCCAGCCTCTAGTAACGCACGCCGCCTCCCCAACAGTCCAATTTATCTTTATTCTGCTTTTGATAATCATGCCTTATACTAGTCGAACTCGATTGGGCCAGGGGGATGTGTGGATCTCGGTGAACTACAGGTTTTTCTGACCGTTGCCAAGGAGGGTAGCTTTTCCCGCGCGGCGGAGCGCCTTTATCGCACGCAGCCGGCGGTCAGCCTGGCCATCCGCAAGCTCGAGGATTCTCTGGGCCAGCCGCTTTTCGTCCGCGGGGCACGTCCCGTCCGCTTGACTGACGCCGGCACGCTTCTCCGCGACTACGCTGAGCGCCTCATTAATCTGCGCGACGAAGTCAAAAAGGGCCTAACCGAACTCGAGGGCCTCAAGCGCGGCGAACTATCCCTGGGCGTCAACGAAAGTTCCATTCACGCCCTTCTTCCCGCGCTCGCGCAATTCCGCGAACTGCACCCCGGCGTCCAGGTGCGCGTTCACCGCATGCTTTCCCGCGACATTCCTCACGAAGTCCTGAACTATCGTCTCGATCTCGGCGCCATTTCCTTTGTCCCCCGCGACCCGCAACTTCAAGCAGCAGAAATCCTGAAGGATGAATTAACCCTCGTCGTCCCGCCTAAACATGTCCTTGCGAAAAAGCGCGAAGTCGACGTCGCCGACCTGGCCAAGGAGACTTTCATCGCCCACAGCGTCGAGTCGCCCTTCCGCCGTCGCGTCATCGAGCTTTTCGCGCGCCACCGCGCCGCCCTCAACATGCCCATCGAAATGCCCACCATCGAAAGCATCAAGCGCTTCGTGCAAATGGGCATGGGAGTGGCCATCGTGCCGCGCATGTGCGTCAGGTGGGAAATCGAGCACGGCTGGATGAAAGAATTGAAAATTCGCCAGCTCAATATCCCCCGACACGTTTATCTCATCTCGCGTCGCGGAGCCCGCCTCCCCTTCGCCGCCACCGAACTCACGCGCATCCTCCGCGGGGAATAAGTACATAGGTCTTAAATCTCGTGTGGGAAGCAGTATTACTGCGCCCTTCTTTTAGGCGTGTGTCGATGGTGGTTTTGTGAGGTATGCTCTTTTACGGAATTTCGTCATTTAATCGCCATGCATTCATCACTGACCAGCGGTCTCGCCATCCTCACCGTCGGCTTCCTGCTCGGGATGCGCCACGCTACCGACCCCGATCACGTCATCGCCGTTTCCACCATCGTCAGCCGCGAGCGCTCCATCCCCAAAGCCGGCCTCATCGGCATTTTATGGGGCTGCGGCCACACGGTCACGATCGCCGTTGTCGGCAGCGCCATCATTCTCTTCGGCGTAGTCATCCCGCCACGCGCCGGCCTCACCATGGAATTTTCCGTAGGCCTGATGCTAATTCTTCTCGGCGTTCTCAATCTCACCGGCGCCACGAAGTGGTTCACCGAAAAATTCTCACCCAGCCATCCCGACGTCACGGGGACGCATGCTCACATCCACGAACATGACCATCACTTGCATTTCCACTGGCATACTCACTCGGCTGCCCAGGAGCATCACGCCGAAAACCTCGCCACGCCGAATTGGTTGCAAAAACCGTTCGTATACCTCGGCCTCTTTCATTCGTTGCGTCCCTTGCTCGTCGGCATCGTCCACGGCCTCGCAGGTTCCGCCGCCGTCGCGCTTCTGGTCTTAAGCACGATTCGCGATCCCAAGTGGGCGCTTCTCTATTTGCTCATCTTCGGCGCGGGCACCATCGCCGGCATGATGTTCATCACCGCCGCCTTGGCGCTGCCTTTTTCTTTCGCCGGACATCGCTTCGCGTGGCTCAGCCGCAGCCTCGTCCTCGGCTCCGGCCTTCTCAGCTTGTGTTTTGGAATTTTTGTCTGCTACGACGTGGGCTTCGTCAGCGGCCTCTTCACCGCCCACCCTCGCTGGACACCGAGTTAGCCCGCTTCACTACTTAGTCCGCGCCAAGGCATCTTCCACGGAGTTGTGGATCGGGAGGAGTTTCGTCAGCCCCGCCACTTCCATCACTGCGTGGCTCTGCTTGGATAACCCAGCTAAAGCAAAGCTTTTTCCCAAACTTCGGCGGTGCACAAATAGTTGCACCAGCGCTCCAACGCCTGCAGAGTCGAGGAACGACACATCGCTCATGTTTACGATTAGGTGTGCGGCCTTCTCTGGCCTTGCCAATTGTATGAAATTATGGACCGTCTCCAGGCTCAGCTTACCCTTCAATTGCAGAACGAGCCGGTCAGCGTCGGATCCGGCTGCTCTTTCCAATTCGAGATGTGAATGTGGCATGACGGGAATGTTAATCCCAAACTTACCCGCTCGTTGTAAATATTCTTTAACAATTGCGGCCTCCGCCTCACCCCGCCCGGTCCGCCTTCCTTGGGAGACACATAATCGTCGCCAGCATCGTCGCGCAATGTACTTCCTTGCCGTTCTTCTTCGCGTGAACGTCCGCCGCGCAAACCTTCAACGTTCTTCCAGACCGCACCACCTTCGCCCTCGCCGTCAATTCCTCTCCCTCGGCGGGCGCCAGCAAATTCAACTTGTATTCCACTGTCAGCACTGAGCTGTCTGCCGGCATCAACGTGTATGCCGCATATCCGCACGCGCTGTCTGCAATCGCTCCGGACACTCCCGCATGAAAGTAATTGTGCTGCTGAGTCAGCTCCGCGCGAAAGGGCACGCGAATCGTCGCATGTCCCGCCCTCAATTCCACCAGCTCCGCTCCAAGATGCTTCATCAATCCTTGGCGCCCAAAGCTCTCCCGTACCCGGCTCGCAAACTCCGCGTCTTCCACGTGAAACTCCGTCTTTTCCCTCATAGCGCAGGAGTATACCAGCAGCCCCATTCCCACCTTAGCCCGACGCGGAACCTCGGCGGCCCAAAGCGGCTTCCGACCTTCCTAGCTGCTTTAAATCCTGAATTCCCACTTGGTCGGCTCCGGCTCAGAGCTCGACTCGACAAAATGTTTATCTCTCCTTGCCAGGCGTGCCGCCCGCCACGCCTTCTTCCCTCATCTCCGGATTCTTTCTGCTCTCTGCTCTCCATTCTCTGATCTCTGTTCTTCCATCTTTCACTCACTTCCAACGCAAGACTCGCTAACGGTGCGTATCTGTACTACGCTGTTCGTGAGAGAAACCATGGACGAGCAAGAATTTGACGCGTTGTTTTCTTCGCGGCCTTTCGGGACGCAGGACGCCAGGCGCGAGGACGCTCGCTGGCGCCGCTGTGCCACGCTGGGCGCGTTGCTCTTCGGCCGCACTCCCGAGGATCTTCGCCGTCAACTCCTCGCCTCTCGTCCCGAGATTCCTTCCGGCTACCATTTGACCGATTTCCACGACTTGCAAGAACACATGGAAATGGTCAACAGTGCTCTAAGCAACCCACGAAATATTTGGTTGTCTCCCCTGATGGGGACCTCAGCATTTGGCCTCATTGAGGTGGGTACCCAGCGCCTCTCGACCTGGGAAGCCCGTCTCGAAATCGTCCGCCGCGCTATCGACTATCTGGAGAATCGCTGAAAACTTTTTCCTCGTTTCCTCTTTCGCGCTGCGATAATGGTCTTGCCGCCCTCGCCGCTGTTCAACCTACTATAATTTGGGAACGGGGAACTTCCATGACTCTCGGAACAGGCATATTCGCTGCCGTGTTTTCTTCCACTGTTCTTGTGCTCGCGGTCTACAACAAGCAGTTCCGCAAAGTCTTCTTCTGGGTTGGCGCAATCTCCGCCGCCGCCGCGGGAACCTTTTTTCTGAGCGCGCGCCTCTATCGCAAACACGAGGCCAAAATGCACACGGAGGCCGAGCAAAAGATACAGGCCTGCGTCGCGCGTTTTCCCGTTCCTTATGTTCTTGACGGCCAGCGCTTGTCCGCCTCCGCCATCGCTTCCGCCTGTTCCCGAAATCCCGATTTCAGTCCCGTGCCAAATTCCAACTACCTCGCGAACATTGTGGAAATCCGCGGGGGCGGCGCGCTACAGATCACTCCGTCGCAAAAGTTTTCTCCCGATGGCGAGCCGGACGCGATTCCCATCATCTATCTCGGCCATCGCCAGACCTTCTTGCTGACCTGCGGCAATTACGGCGAGCCGCAGGTCGGAATCTCCATCAACCAGGGCCTGGTCTCTTGCCCTGGACCGTCGGTGTCCACGGCTCAAGAATGTCCGCAATGGGATGATAAAGCCGACAAATGGGCCAAATACATCGGACTCTCTCTCGGCGACTGCACGAACAACGGCTGCGTCGTTTATCACGGAAAGAAAATCATCGGCGGCATCTCCCACAACGAAATCACCAACGCCCAATGGCACGGCTGCCAGGCGCCTCCAACAAACCCACGCGTCGCGCAAGTTTCCACTTCCAAGTGACACCGTGACGCACCCGCCCTTAGCATTGCTATTGCTGGCACTCCTGTTCTATCCTGCGAACCCGTCGTGAAAGCGATCACGCCATTTCTGTGTTTTGTTGCATCCCTCAGCATTGCGGTTGTCGTGTCGTCTGCTGTGTCGGCGCAGCAGAATGATTCGGGCAAGCCAGTTGTCGTCCAGCCGGGCGCGCCGGGGAAGCCGGGCAAAACGCTGCCGCCGTCTACCAAGGCGATGCTCCCGCCACTGTCGCGGGCCGACGTCGAATTCATGCGCGGCATGATCATGCATCATGCACAGGCCGTCGAGATGACCGCGCTCATTGCCTCGCACACGGAGAACAAGGATTTGCATTTGTTGGGCGCGCGCATCAGCCATTCCCAATCCGACGAAATTAAGTTTATGCAGCGCTGGTTGGCCGTGCGCCGTGAACCGGTTTCCACGCCGTCTGAAAAAATGTCCGGCATGGACAAGAACATGGACCACGCGAACGTGTCGCGCGAAGCAATGCATCTGATGCCCGGCATGCTCGCTCCTGAGCAGATGGAGGCGCTACGCAAAGCTCGGGGCGCGGACTTCGACCGCCTCTTCCTGACCGGAATGATTCAGCATCATGGTGGCGCGCTCACCATGGTCAAGGATTTGTTTGACACCGCGGGCTCCGGGCAGGATGCTGAGCTTTTCAATTTCGCAACCGATGTGGATACCGGGCAACGGGCCGAAATCAGGATCATGCAAACCATGTTGGAGAAAGAAGCTTTACAGGAGAAACGATGAACCGAGTTTCTGAAATTTACCTTCACTTGCTAATCTCCGCGATCTTCCTGTGTTTCGTGGTGCCCCGCTTGCACGCGCAAGGGCAATCCCAGGCTCAAGCGCCTGCAGCTTCCCCGGCGCAGCAAGCCTCCGACAAAGACAAAGCCAAAGAGGCGGACAAAGCCAAGGAGGACGAAGAAGACGGCGGCAATCCCTTCGCTCCCGAACCCGCTCCCGCCCTTCCGCCAGGCATGAGCGGCTCCGATCCAAACGATCCGCGCGCCAATCTCAGGCCCGGGCTGTATGACTCAGGCGAAGCAGCCATGGGCCTCAAGCACCTCCTTCTCGTTAAGAAGCCCGACGCTTTTCAATTGGGCTCTTCCGATCCCGATGACCCAAAGGTCAAGAAAGTGATAAGCCAAATGGGCATCGGCCCGATGATCGCGAAGCTTCCCAAGGAAATGCATTTGGCGGTCGCCGGGCTGGCATTCGCGAATTCCGATCTGGCTTTTCAGGGCCACCATCTGTTCCAGGGAAATTTCTATGGCATGAGCATCTATGACATCTCCAATCCCGCCAGCGCCAAGCTGCTGACGACGATGGTGTGCCCCGGCGGTCAGGGCGACGTCTCCGTCTACAAAAACCTGATGTTCATGTCCGTCGAAATGCCGAATGGCCGCATCGATTGCGGCGTGCAAGGCTTTCCTCCCGCGCCGCCTCCCGCCGCCGACGGAAAAGATAAAGATAAGGACAAGGAAAAGGAGGATCGCCGCCCGGCCGCGCAAAAAGAACGCTTCCGCGGCGTGCGCATCTTCGATATTTCCGACATTCGCAACCCCAAGCAGGTCGCGGCCGTGCAAACCTGCCGCGGCTCGCACACGCACACGCTCGTCCTCGATCCCAACGACAAAGACAACGTTTACATTTACGTGTCTGGCACCTCGTTTGTGCGCCAGCCCGAAGAACTTCCCGGCTGCTCCGGCGAAGCTCCGGACAAGGACCCGAACACGGCGCTCTTCCGCATTGACGTCATCAAAGTTCCGGTCGCCGCGCCGCAGGACGCCAAAGTCGTCAACAGCCCGCGCGTCTTCATGGATGCGCGAACCGGGGCGATCAACAGCCTGAACAACGGCGGCACGCACGGCAAAAAAGGCGCGGAGAAACCTCGCGAGACCGACCAGTGCCACGACATCACCGTGTATTCCGCGATTGGTCTGGCTGCGGGCGCGTGCTCAGGAAACGGCATCATTCTCGATGTCAAAGACCCCGTGCATCCGAAGCGCCTCGACGCCGTCAACGATCCCAACTATTCCTACTGGCACTCCGCTTCGTTCTCGAACGGCGGCGACAAAGTCGTCTTTACCGACGAGTGGGGCGGCGGCCTCGGCGCGCGCTGCCGCGCCAACGACCCCAACAAGTGGGGTGCGGACGCCATCTTCCGCCTGAAAGACGACAGGCTGTCTTTCGAGAACTATTACAAAATGCCCGCCGCGCAGCCCGACACTTCCAACTGCGTGGCGCACAACGGCTCGCTCGTTCCCGTCCCCGGCCGCGACATCGAAGTGCAAGGCTGGTATCAGGGCGGCGTTTCGGTCATGGACTTCACCGATCCCGCGAAGCCGTTCGAGATCGCCTACTTCGACCGCGGCACCATCGATCCCAAAATGCTCCTCCTCGGCGGCGAGTGGTCGGCCTACTGGTACAACGGCTACATCTACGGCTCCGAAATTGCACGCGGCCTCGACGTTTTTGAATTGACGCCGAGCAAATTCCTCACGCAAAACGAAATTGACGCCGCGAAAACCGTTCACGTCAGCGAACTAAACGTACAGAACCAGCAAAGGCTCGAGTGGCCCGCAAAGCTGGTTGTGGCCAAAGCGTACGTGGATCAGTTGGAGCGCTCGCAAGCGTTGCCGGCGGAACGCGTCGCCGCTCTGCGCGAGGCCATCCAAAACGCCGAAAGCTCGCACATGAACAAAGGCAAAGTCGCCAAATTGAAGACCCTGGCGCTGACCCTGGAGAAAGACGCCGCCTCAGTGCAGTCCCCGGCCGACGCGTCGCGCCTCCACGCCTTGGCTGTCATCCTGCAGCACCCGGCAGCTTGATTCTCCGATTCGTTAGCGGGTTTACTTGGACCTCGTGGCCGGCGGGTGGTGAGTGGTGGACTTAGGATTTAGGTTCAGTTTCTCCAGTTGCTTAAGCACCCTGTCGTGAATTCTTTGGTCCGCGTTACGACGCTTGCAATGGAATGATGGCTTACAGGCAAGAAAAAGTCGCTGCAGCCGCCGTATGACGTGGGTAGATAAAAGCTATCCTACGCAAATATCCAAATATCATTGGCCGCATTAGCATTCC
>Ga0126369_10000311_pt1 | contig 31680 bp, 29 predicted proteins | sample PanSoiMetaPlot_1_FD_109646 | JGI IMG/M metagenome (GOLD analysis project Ga0126369, IMG submission 109646) | Tropical forest soil microbial communities from Panama - MetaG Plot_1 | ecosystem: Environmental > Terrestrial > Soil > Tropical forest > Bulk soil | place: Panama | collected 2016-02-17
AGCGGAATCTGGATGCGGCGCGTCCATGGAAGTCGTGGCAGCCGCGTGTCGTAGTGCAGATTGACTGGTTCGGACTCAGGCTGCTTTGCGGTTTCGAGGACGGTATCGGGTCGCGGCATGAATGCGCGTCGATTCGCACCTATCTTAAGGTGCGCGGTCAATCGCTCCGAAGTATAGTATAGGTGAGAGTCTGCTCGATTGTTCCAGGAGTATGTTGAAGTGCCGCTTCCCTTCCCGCCGAGACTAAGGCCCCGCGCCGTTTGGCTGCTTGCAACTGTGACTGCGTTGGCAGGCGGGGCAGTCATGAGCGCGGTGACCGCTCGCTCCGACGAACCGGTTACCGACTCGGTCGGAATTATTGATGGTGCGGCCGTTGCGGTTACCGGCCCCATGCGTATCGACGTTTCTCACGGCCTCCCGAGAACGGTTCTACGCAGCGGCAGCGATGTGATCATCAGATCCGGTACGGCGCGCCTCGATCTCACCGAAGGCGGCACCATCAGCATCTGCGGGCCAGCGCATTTCTCCGTGCTCAAAGTCGGCAATCAGCTCACTGTGGCGCTGGATACCGGTACGATTCATCTCTCGATCGAGCACGGACCGGCAGTAACGGTCTATACTCCGCTTCTTCAGATTCAACCGATCGCCATTGGCGACGGCCTACAGGATGCGCTGGTCGGCTTTGATGCCACGGGTGCCATGTGTGTTCGGGCGTACCGCGGCGCGGTTCGGCTGGAGCAGCAACTCACCAGCCAGAATATTGTTGTGCCCCAATCCTCCGACATTTTGCTTGTCAATGGGCAACTTGACGGACTTCGCAGCGGCGGCGACCGCTGCTCGTGCGATCCGGAACTCACGAAATATGCGCCGCCGCCACATCTGGAATTCGTTCCTTCGACCGCGCCAACCGAAGATGCGAACGCAAAACCTTTAGGGTCAGGAGAGATTGTTTCGGCACTGCCCGGAGATAAGCCGGCGACGAAAGAAGGGCCGATTTACGAAATCCTTGTGCCGCCGCTGATTTACAACGCCAACGCGGAGGTGCAGCCTGAAGTGGACACCAGCCAAATTGTGGCGCTGCGGCGTGTGCGGGTCCGGCCAACGCTGATTTTCCAGGGACGCGTGGAAGGAGAATTGGCGAAGCCGGATCCACCGCCGCCTGCTCCGACTCCGCCACGCCCAGCCGCTGCAAACCCGCCGAAACCGGCGCCAAAGGGCAGTAATCCAGCGAGCGATTCCGTGGTAGACCGCATGGTTCATTTCGTCCGCAAGTTGTGGTCGCGCGGATCGTAACCATCGCGCCCATGTCCCCCAATGGATGGAAACGGAATTGAGCCGATGAAGGTGCCTTGAAATCTTCAGCGCGCCTTCAAAGAAGATTCCTCGTCGAATCGTCACATGCCTTCGTAGTTAGGACCGCCGCCGCCTTCCGGAACGACCCAGTCAATGATCTGGTAGGGATCGGCAATGTCGCAGGTCTTGCAGTGGACGCAATTCGATGCATTGATTTTCAGCTTCGGCGGCCCGCCGGTTTCCTGGACCATTTCGTAGACCGCCGCGGGACAAAAATACTGGCAGGGATTGCCGTATTCGGCTACGCACTTGGTCGAGCAGATGTTCGTGTCGGCAACGCGGAGATGACAGGGCTGATCTTCTTCGTGGCGCGTGCCGGAATGGTAGACGTCGGTCAGACGATCGAAGGTGAGCTTGCCATCGCCTTTGAGGCGTTCAGGCGCGGGTCTGCCGTCGATTTGTTTGTAGGCTTCGTAGCCCGCGTGAGCGCGCATAGGATCGATCAGGCCCCGGCCACCGGTGATTTGCTGAAGCGCGGTGTGACAAAATCCACGGAACATTCCGTGCTGAAAGGATTGATGGAAATTGCGGACCTGCCAAAGCTCCTTCTTGATGTAGCTTTGTTCCACTCTCTCCGGGAAAGTGCTCAATGTTTTTGAGGAAGTGTCGCCGGATTTCAGCGCTTCGAAAATCGTTTCGGCAGCAAGCATCCCACTTTTCATCGCCAAATGAATGCCCTTGAGGCGCTGCGAATCCAGGAAGCTCCCCGAGTCGCCGATGATGAGGCCGCCATCCACGTAGGTGCGTGGCATGGCGTACCAGCCGCCGTAAGGAAGTGACTTCGCGCCGTAACGAACGAGCTTGCCGCCATCGAGAAGTTTCTTGGGAAAGGGATGCGTCTTCCACGTCTGAAACGCGGCGTGCGGATCAAACTGCGGATCGGCGTATTCGAGGGCCATGACGAGGCCGATGGAAACACGGTTGTTCGACAGGCCGTAAATCCATCCGCCGCCGTACATGTCGGTAGAAACCGGCCAGCCGAGCGTGTGCGCAACGTAACCGGGTTGCATGCGGCCCGGCTGAACGTCCCAAAGTTCCTTGACGCCGATGCCGTAGCTTTGCGGATTAATGTTGTCGAGCTTTTTGGCGGCAACCAGCTTCTTGGTGAGCGAGCCGCGCGTGCCTTCGGCAAGAACGGTCACTTTGGCGCGGAGTTCGTACCCGGGAGTGAAGTTGTCCTTGGGCTTGCCGTTTTTGTCGACGCCTTTATCTTCTGTAATTACGCCGGCAATGCCGTCACCTTCGTAGACCAGCTCGGCACCGCCAAATTCCTTAAAGATGTTGACGCCGGCTGCCTCGACGAGTCCGCCCAACCATTTCGTGATTCGGCTCAGGGAAATAACGTAATTGCCTTTGTTTTGAAAAGGCGGCGGGGTGATGGGGAAACGAAAAGAAGAGTCCTTTGTAAAGAGCAACGCGGCGGAATCGGTGACCGGAGTGTCGAGAGGCGCGGACCTCTCGAAATCGGGAACCAGTTCGGCGAGCGCCTTGGGATTCATGATCGCGCCGGAAAGCTGGTGCGCGCCAATTTCGCGGCCCTTTTCCAGAACGTAGATATTTTCTTCTGAAAGTCCAGGTTTTGTGCCGGCGGCACTGTGTTTTTTGATGAGATTGGCAAGGTGCAACGCGCAGGAGAGCCCCGCCGGCCCCGCGCCAACGATGAGAACATCGGCTTCCAGTTGTTCGCGCTGGATGGTCATCGATTCCGTTTATTTTAACAAATCATAAAACGACATCGCTCTTATCGAAGCTTCTGAAATTCTTCCAAAGTAACACCCAACTGCTCGAAAATCCCGCGGAATAAGGACGGCCCAATTCCCTCGCTTCGATCGAGGGGCGCAGAGCTTGCTAACGTTCAGTTTCCAGTTGGGGTGATTCCGGCGTTTTCAACCATTAAAATCACCGTGCGCTGCGGAGCGCGGGTGCGATGGAGAACTCCCTTGGGCACGACGGTGGCCTGCCTCGGGCCGAGTTCGATCGTGCGGCCTTCGAGATCGATCAGCAGTCTGCCCTCGACGACATAGAAGAATTCGTCATCGTTGTCATGCTTGTGCCAATGATATTCACCCTGTACGACGCCGAGACGGACTACCGAGCCGTTCACCTGGCAGAGTGTCTGGTTGTACCACTTATAGGCGCAGGCATCGGCGAGCGCCCGTTCGTCGATAAGTTCCAAAGGCTGGCAAAGAATGTTGAGTCTCGTTTCGTAAGGAAAGCTTTCCATTTCGGCCACGAAGTCCTCCGATTTGCAATTCGCGAATATGATTGTCGAAAAGAGCCGAGTAAGAAAGCGCCAAATTGCATCTCAGCTCCGAAGCGTTGGAGGAGAAACAGCCAGGTATCTGACGAATAAGGGCTACTTAGCTTTTTCCAGAGCTTCGGTGAGGGCGGGCATGATTTCGAAAATGTCTCCGACGACACCATAATCAGCGATTTCAAAAATCGGCGCGTTCGAATCTTTGTTGATGGCCACGATGGTGCGCGCGCCTTTCATCCCGACGACGTGCTGGATCGCGCCGCTGATGCCGAGCGCCAGATAAAGCTTTGGCGCGACCGTCTGGCCCGAGCTGCCAATTTGGCGCTCCATGGGGAGCCAGCCTTCATCGCAGATTGGCCGCGATGCGGCAATTTCCGCGCCGAGTGCTTTCGCCAAAGCTTCCGCTTGCGAAATATTTTCCGGCGCCTTGATACCGCGGCCTATGGAGACGATGAGCGGCGCCTGCGTAAGGTCGACCGCAGATTTTGCTTCCTTAAAGAGTTCCATTGGCTTGGTGCGGATCTGCTCCGCGCTCATGGTAACGCTCACCACGTTCACTGGCGCTTTGCCGGAAGCATGCGCGGCAAGCAGATCGGCGCGGAAGGCGCCGGACTGGAACGAAGCGAACCATGGCGCTGCGCCAGTAAAGGTGACGTCGGCAGCGGTTTTACCTTGGAACATCTGCCGCACGAAAACGAGCCTTCCGCCTTCGTTGCGGTAACCGATGCTGTCCCCAATCATGCCTTTGCCCAGCATGGCGGCGAGCTTCGGCGCAAAGTCGCGGACTTGATAAGTGTGGGGAAACAAAACGAGGTCGGGTTTCGCGGTTTCGACCACTTGCTTGAGAGCCATGCAAAATCCGTCAGGCGTATAAGCCTCGAGCAGGTCGTGTTCAACTCGAAGAACCTCGGCGACGTTTTTCGTGGCAAGCTCGTCCGCGAACGATGAAACTCCTTTGCCGATGACGAGCGCGCTGACGGCGCTCGCGGTATCTTTGGCGATTTGCTGTGCGGCGACAAGCGTTTCGAAACTTGCGTTGTTCCACTTGCCCTGGCGCTGTTCGGTAACGACGAGGATTTTCATGTTAGATCACCCTCGCTTCAAACTTGAGCTTTTCGACGAGCTTCGTCGCCACTTCTTTGGGCGTGCCGGTCAGGAATTCTGTTTTCTTCGTTTTTGCGGGCACGTAAATCTTTTCGATTTTCTGCGTCGCTTCGTGCGAGACGCCCAGCGATTCACGCGAGACGGTTGCAATTTCCTTTTTCTTCGCAGCCATGATGCCCTTGAGCGTCGCGTAGCGCACTTTGTTGATGCCCGATTGAATGGTGAGCACCGCCGGCAGCGTGCACTCCATCCACTGAAACCAACCGGCTTCGAGCTCCCGCTTGAGCTTCATCTTTCCGTCTTGCACGTCGATTTGCATGATGATCGTGGCGTGCGGGCGATCGAGCTGCGCAGCGAGAAGCACGCCGGTCTGACCAAAGCCATGGTCATCACTTTGCAACCCGGTTAGGACGAGGTCCGCTTTTTCCTTTTGGATGGCGGCAGCGAGAGCCTTCGCCGAGCCTAGGGGATCGAGTTGCGCGAAGTTGTCATCGGCAATATGAATCGCGCGATCCGCGCCTTTCGCCAGCGCTTCTTTGATGGTTTGCTTCACGCGCTCAGGCCCCATCGAGAGCGCAACCACTTCCCCACCATGCTTTTCCTTGAGCCGCAGCGCTTCTTCAAGCGCGTAACTGTCCGGCTCGTTCATCTCAAAGCCGATGTCGGACTCCTTAATCCAGTTTCCGGCGATAGCCAGCGGCGCGTCCTTCGCGGGAACCTGCTTGATGCACACGATGATGTTCACGAGAGATTCCTATTTATGGCGATCCCGGCATGGACTCGAGTATTGAGCCATGTCGAAGTTGAGATCCTTCGCTCCGCCGCCTGCAGCAGGCAGGCTCAGGATGACACACCGGGGCGAGCACGGCCAAAAAGAAAAACTGCTCTACTTCCCCGACCAGCGCCGGAAAACGAGCGCAGCGTTGGTGCCGCCAAATCCAAAGGAATTCGAAAGCGCAAACTCCACCGAAGCTTTCCGCGCATGATTCGGAATGTAGTCCAAATCGCATTCGGGATCGGGATTCTCGAGATTAATCGTCGGCGGCAAGACCTGATCGTGCAGCGCAAGTACGCTGATGCCGGCTTCGAGCCCGCCGGCGCCGCCGAGCAAGTGCCCGGTCATGGATTTCGTGGAGCTGATCGGAACCTGCTTCGCGCGTTCGCCAAAGACACGTTTCAGCGCGCGCGTTTCGATCACGTCACCTATCGGCGTGGACGTGCCGTGCGCATTCACATAGCCGATATCGCCAGGAGAAAGTTTCGCATCCTTTAGGGCCGCCATCATCACGCGATAGGCGCCGTCGCCATTCTCTTCCGGCTGTGTCATGTGATAGGCGTCGCCGGACATGCCGTAGCCAACGATTTCCGCGAGAATCGGCGCATTGCGCCTCTGGGCGTGCTCAAGCGATTCCAGTACCACGATTCCCGCGCCTTCGCCAACGACAAATCCGTCGCGCGCGGCATCCCAGGGCCGGCTCGCGTGCTGAGGATCATCGTTGCGCGTGGAGAGCGCCTTCATGGAAGCAAATCCGCCGACGCCCATGGGCGTGATCGTGGCTTCAGCGCCGCCGCAGATCATCATTTCCGCGGCGCCGCGCTCAATAATCTTAAAGGAGTCGCCAATGGCGTGCGCGGAAGCAGAGCACGCCGTTGCGGTGGCGGAATTCGGTCCCTTCGCGCCATATCGAATGGAAATCTGCCCGGATGCCAGATTCACGATGGCGGAAGGTATGAAAAAGGGCGAGATCTTCCCCGGGCCACCTTGGACGAGTTTCCAGTGCTCACGCTCAATGATATCGAACCCACCGATGCCCGAAGAAACGTAGACCCCGACTTCGTCGAGATTCGAATCCTCCGGCTTCCAGTTGGCGGACTTCACCGCAAAATCGGCGCCCGCCAGCCCGATCTGGATGAACCGTGCCATCTTCTTGATGTCTTTTTTTTCAATCCACTGGAGCGGGTCGAAGTTCTTCACTTCACCGGCAATGGTGCAGTCAAATCCGGTCGTGTCAAAATGCGTGATCGGTCCGATACCGCTGCACCCAGCGACGAGGTTCCTCCAGCTTTCCTCCGTGCCGATGCCCAGCGCGCAGACCAGTCCAACACCAGTGACAACTACCCGGCGAGTCAAAGTTCCCAATCTCCCTGTTGAGGTGAATGTTTCGTGGTCACTTACCCTTGGCGTGTTTGTCGATGTAATCGACGGCGTCCTTGACCGTGGTCATTTTTTCGGCGTCCTCATCGGGCACTTCGATGCCGAAGGCCTCCTCAAACGCCATCACCAATTCTACCTGATCGAGCGAATCGGCCCCCAGGTCGTCCACAAACGACGCCGTGGGCGTCACTTCCGCTTCATCCACGCCGAGCTGCTCAACGATAATCTGCTTCACGCGTTCTTCTACGCTGGCCATCCGTGTCCTCCGCGATATTCAATCAGTGTAAGTGCTATTCTTGTCCGCTGATCCCAGGCTCAAAAGCCTGCCTTGCTTGCGCGGAGTACAGCCGCGCGAAAATCGTGTGTTCAAGCGCATAGCATCCGATTCGCGGCCGCTTGCCGCGGTTACGAGCCGATTTGCCTTGAAATAACGCCCCCGGATAACCTGCCCATTCTAGTCAGGGCGTCCCGCAAGGTCAACTTTTGGGACTCAAATCGAAGCTTCCTTGTAGGCTACGAGGATTTGCTCCCCTTCCCTGGTAGTCTGGGTCTTGCAACGAACCTTGGCGCCCGTGTTGAAAGCCAATCTGGTGTCTTTGGAGTCGTCATTCACCAGAGTAATTTTGTAGATGTCATCCTTTAACAGCAGCGGGCGCTACGGGGCACCAAACCGCTACCAGCTCGTCGGGCAGATCAACATAAATCTTCAATAAGCGCACCGCAAAAGCCCGCTACGCCAAATACATACCGCCGTTGACGTCGAGGACGTGGCCGGTGATGTAGCCGGCTTCGTCACTGGCGAGGAACACGATGGCAGCGGCAACGTCGCGGGGGCAGCCCATGCGGCCCAGAGGAATGCGCGTCTTCAAACTCTCCTTCACTTCGGCGGAAAGCACGTCGGTCATCGGCGTTTCGATGAAGCCGGGCGCGACAGCGTTCACGGTGATGTTGCGCGAAGCAATTTCCATGGCGATGGCTTTGGTAAGGCCAATCACACCTGCCTTGGCAGCTACGTAATTCGCCTGGCCCGGGTTTCCCATTTCGGCCACGACGGATGAAATATTGATGATGCGGCCCGCGCGCGCACGCATCATGGTGGAAAGCGCTTGCTGAGTACAGAGATGGGCACCGGTCAGGTTCGTGCGAATGACGGCGTCCCAGTCCTCGGCCTTCATACGCAGAGCCAAACCGTCGCGCGTAATCGCCGCGTTGTTAACCAGAATATCGAGTCGGCCAAATTTTTCGAGGACGGCCTTGAATCCCGCTTTGACTTGGTCCGCGTCGGCCACGTCCATCTTCACCGCCGAGGCTTCGCCGCCCTCGGCGACAATATCCTTCACCAGCGCTACAAGCTTTTCTTCATTGCGCGCGGCGACAGCAACTCTCGCCCCCGCTTCGGCAAGCGCAAGGGCCGTGTCACGCCCAATGCCTTGCGACGCACCAGTGACGAGGGCTACTTTGTCTTTCAAGCTGAACATAGTCAGTAGCACAGACCTTAGTCTGTGCGGTTTTTCCTTTCAGAAAAAACTTGAGAGCTCAGACTGAAGTCTGTGCTACTACGCCGCGTCGGAGCGCGCGGCTCCAATTTTTTCAACGGTGGCTGCAAGGCTCTTTTCGTCCTCGACGTTCAAAGCGCCCGCGGACCGCTCGATCTGCCGCAGCAACCCCGTCAGCACGCGGCTGGGTCCGACTTCCACAAAAGTGTTCACGCCCTCGTCAATCAGCAGGCGTACGGATTCTTCCCATCGCACGGGCATGGATACCTGACGAATCAACGCCTCGCGCGCTTCCTCGCCAGTTGTAATCGTGTCGGCGTCCACATTCGTGGCCAGCGGGACGCGCAAATTCGAAAACTCCACGCCGCGCAAATCCTGCTCGAATTTCTCCTGCATTGGCACCATCAACGCAGAATGAAAAGGGGCGGAAACTTGCAGGATGACAGCGCGTTTTGCCCCTGCTTGCGAAGCCAGTTCGACAGCGCGCTTGACGGCGCCCGCATGCCCTGAAATGACCGTCTGCTCCGGCGAATTCAAATTGGCGGGAGCACAAACCTCGCCATTCGAGGCGCGCTTGCAAACATCCGCAACGACCGCATGCGACAGCCCCATGATCGCAGCCATAGCGCCCACGCCCTGCGGAACCGCCTCCTGCATGTAGGTGCCGCGCTTGCGGACAAGCCGCACCGCGTCGGAAAACTTCAGCGATCCAGCCGCAACGGATGCGGAATATTCGCCAAGACTGTGCCCAGCCACAAAATCCGGCTCGAGCCCTTTCTCCGCAAGCACGCGAGCAGCAGCCACCGAAACGGTCAGGATGGCCGGCTGTGTGTTGGCCGTAAGCCTCAGCTCGTCTTCCGTGCCTTCGAAACACAACTTGGAAACCGAGAAATCCAGCGCCTTGTCCGCTTCGTCGAAAACAGATTTCGCGACGGAGTATTTCTCAGCGAGTTCCTTGCCCATGCCCGGGTATTGCGAAGCTTGTCCGGGAAAAACAAATGCGACTTTGCCCATAGCTGATCCTCCGCGCCACCGTCAGGCCGGAACCGCGGTGGCGGAGAGCTCCTGTTCGATTCTTTCGTTGATGCGCGCGCGGGCGAGCCCCGCGGCCACGCGGATTGCGTTTTTCACGGCATTCGCGTTCGAACGCCCGTGGCCAATCACGCACACCCCCCGCACACCCAAAAGCGGCGCGCCCCCATACTCCGTGTAATCAATCTTCTTCTTCAATCCTTTGAACGCGCCTTCGGAAAGCTTGGCGCCGACCTGGGAAAGAAGAGAGCTTTTCATCGACTTCTTCAGCGAATCAAAGATCGAAATCGCCAACCCTTCGCAAATCTTGAGAGCGATGTTGCCGACGAAACCATCGCACACAATTACATCCACGCTGCCGGAAAAAAGATCCCCGCCTTCGACGTTGCCTACGAAGTGCACCGGGCTCTTCTTCAGCAAAGTATAGACTTCTCGGGTCAGCACGTTGCCCTTGATTTCTTCCTCGCCAACCGAAAGCAGCCCGACCCGCGGACGCCTGCTGCCAAATGTCGCCCGGTAATACACCTCACCCATCACCGCGAATTGCAGCAGGTGTTCGGGCCGCGAATCCACGTTGGCCCCAACGTCCAGCAGCACGGAAACGCCGCCGCGGGCGTTGGGGAAGGGCGCAGCCAGCGCTACCCGGTCGACAGACTCAAGGGTTCCGAGCAGGAAGCGGGCCACGGTCATCACCGCCCCGGTGTTTCCCGCGCTGATTAACCCATCGGCTTTGGCTTCGCGCACCAGGCGCGCCGCCACATGCACGGAGCTGTCCTTCTTCCGCCGGAAAGCCTGTGCCGGGTGATCGTTCATGGTGATCACCTCGCTGGCCGGCACAATCTCAATCGGTAGACTGGGCTCGATTGCGTGCTTGGCAAGCTCCCCGCGCACCACATTCGGTGTGCCTACAAGCAAAACACGCACGCCGAACTCACGTGCCGCCAGCACACTGCCTTCCACTTCAGGACGTGGTGCGTGGTCCCCGCCCATGGCGTCAACAGCGATTGTGATCATGGGATTTTGTCCGCAGAATCAGCGAAACACGAAAACCCTAAGCCGACTCTTGTACCGCTTTGCCCTTGTAGTAGCCGCAATGCGGACACGCCTGGTGCGGCTGCTTCATTTCGTGGCAATTCGGACATTTGCCCAGTTGTGGCTTGGCCAGAAAATCGTGGGCCCGCCGTGTGCTGGTCCGTCTTTTCGAATGCCTTCGTTTTGGGTTAGGCATAACACTACACCTCGTTCCCGCCGCTTGGGGCGGATTATATAGGGCTTTCGGCCCGGAAAGGCTATTGTTTTTTCAGCAAGTCGTGTTTGATACGCGCGAGAGAGGCCAAGCGGGGATCGGTGGCGTGCGTCTCGCAACGGCAATCTTCGTGATTCAGGTTCGCGCCGCAATTCGGGCACAGCCCCCGGCAATCGCTCTGGCAAATGGCCTTGATGGGCAGCGCCAGCAGCACCTGCTCTTTCAACACATCCGCCAAGAAAAGGCCATCTCCTTCGTAAAAACCGATATCCGTATCATCATCCTTCAGCCGGTCTTCCCGATGCTTGGTCAGATCGCCATTCTTGGGAAGCGGAGCATAAAACAGGTCAAACGAACGACTCACTTCTTCGGTCACCGGTTCCAGGCAACGTGCGCACACCAATTCGACCTTCGTCTCGAAGTTGCCTTCGATGCGAATCTGGCCTTCCAGCAATTCCGCAGTTGCATTCACTTCCAGCGGCTCAATCTGCTTGATTTCTGCCGAATGGAAATCAATGCTGCCCGGCCCGTAGACCTTGTGGATGCGGAGCTTGCGGACCGCTAATTCCTTGACGTCCAGGAACATCGGTTCAGCGCCTCCGGCGCACACGCTCATGCTTTACCATTATTCAGAGGGGTCAACAGCAAGTCAAGGAACGCGCATGCGACTTGCTATTTTTGCGCCTTTCTGGTCACCCTTCCGCCCCAGTACTCACTCGGCGTTCGCGTCTGCCGCTTTCGCTTCCAGGTAGGCGCATTGCTCCGTTAAGGGACAGACCTCGCACTTTGGCTTCGAGCGTTTGCAGATCTCCTGCCCGTGTTTCTTTAACAGGAGGTAAGCCCTTTGCCGCGCCTCGAATGTTTCGGGCAACTCCGAGTCCAGGATCTCTCGCGCGGCTTTATAGTCGGCGGCATAATTCCTCCCAGGTTCGCCGCGGAAAAGCCTGATGGGGACGTCCACGAACGCCGATGGTACGGCCGCGACAGGCACGAGCCCTGAGAACAAAAGAATCTTCTCCGCGCTGGGTTCCCCGATCGTGGGAAATCCCTGAAGCACCTTCTTCGCGGCTCTGAGGCAACTTCCCGGCTCTTTTGCCTCGCGCGTGCGCTGCTTCAAAACGGCGGTGAGGTTGCCCTTAAATTCGCTTTTGACCTTCCGCGCGATTTCCTTGAGTCGCTCGGCACACAATCCGGGAATGAGCACGCTCGGCCGCATCACCTTCGCAAGCTTCAGCTTGGAAGCGGCCGAGATGTTCTCGGGCTCCACGCCAACTTCACGCTTCAGCGCTTCAAAACCCTTTTCGCACTTTGCATCGCTTGCGGGATACCCACAGTTCAAAAACACAATCATCTCGTTCGGATCAGTTGGCCCCGACAGCTTCTGGGGTCCATACGTGTTCTCCAAAGCATCCAGGACTTGCAGCAGCTTCGTGGGCACCGTGGGCTCATTCTACGCCAATTTCCTGTAAGGCTCGCAGGTGCCGCGGGTCTCAAGGGCAGCTCGGAAAGGGGCAGGCCGAATCTCAAAGTGCAACGACAGAATGAGACCGGCTCTAGGGCAGGTAAGGGGCCCAAGGCAACTCAAGGAGTTATGTTCAATTCGCATTCCTCGAAGTCTCCTGGAATCATACAGTTACATGGAAATGGTACCAGTGGTAACTTTATGGAATAGCGCCATAAACGTCCCCGCTTATGGGCAAACAACCTGCAGCAACTCAGTGCATGTAGAAGTGCGGCCGGTGGGGCGCTTGCAGTCCCCGTTTCGCACCATTCAAGTGCTGAGGGACTTACTCATGTTCAGCTCCCGTTCTTGCAAGTACCTCCTCGGAGCCATTTTTTTGGCCGGAGTGCTGTCCTGGGCGCCAAACGGCCAGACACAAGACTCCGGCCGCAAGATCGTGAAAAAGGTCCCGGTCGCTTACCCTTCGATTCTGAAATCCAAGGGTATTGGCGGAGTGGTCCGGCTCAAGGTATTCGTCAAACCGGACGGCACAGTGAGAGACTCGGAAGTCCTCGGCGGCAATCCCATTCTTGCAGAAAGCGCACAAAAGTCCGTGATGCAATGGAAATTCTCTCCGGCCAGTTCCGAGACGACCCTGGAACTGTCCGTCACGTTTGATCCGCGCGATTCCGCCAGCTGAGCTTCACAGGAATAGAATTCGCATCTGACATCTGCAAATGAAAAAGGGAGGTTGCACTCAGCCTCCCTCCTTGCCGGCCCGCAATCGCGCAGCGCTAGAAATCGTAGCGCAACGAAAACTGCATCACGCGATTTGCATTCGCTTGAGAAGTGATCTGCCCAAATGTGGCAGGGCTGTTGATGTCTGCTGCTGGATCAGCAAAATTTGTGTGGTTAAAGGCATTGAAGGCATCCCACTGAAATGTCAGTTTATGGGCTTCCGTCAAAGGGAACTGCTTCGCGAACCGTGTGTCGAAGTTCCAGAAGCTTGGTCCGCGCAGCGTGTTTCGGCTCCCTACCTGTCCACCGTTCGTAAACGAGTAAGCCCCTAAGGCAGCGGTAGGATTGGAAAACATCTGAATCGCACCGGTACTGTCGCTGTGAATGTTCGTGGCAAGTGCGGATGCACTGCCGGTGAGAATTGCCGGACTGTTGACGAAGAAATTCACCGGGAAGGCGTCGGTGGATGTGCTGAAAGCGAAGCCGGTATGCCAAGTGGCGATGGTTCCAAACTGCCAGCCACCGATGATCTGATTCAGCACTCCATGGGCTTGAGCAGCAAACCGCCGCCCCTTGCCAAATGGCAGGTCGTAAACACCATTCGCGTTGATTACGTGAGTGACGTCGAAGTCCGAGTTGCCGCGGCAGACGCGAAGATTCCTGACGTCGCAAACCAAGCCGCCGATGACGGTGTTGGTGACCGTGGAAACATTGTCGATCGAATGACCAAGCGAGTAGTTGAATTGGAACTGCAATCCGCCCGAGTAACGCTTGGTCAGAGTGACCAGCATCGCGTCGTAGTCAGACGAACCGGCGTTGGTAATGTACGAGTTCACGGAAAACTGCCCGCCCAGTCCCACATTCTGGGGAATCACCCCTCCAAAGGGACCCGGGAAAAACCCGTACAGTGCCTGCAGGGTGTCGGTCAAGTCACCTCGCCTGAGCAAAGTGCTGAAGAGTGCTCTGACTAGCCTCGTGCAGGTAGGAATGTTCGCGCCGAAGACGGCTGCCGTAAACTGCTGGCAATTGGCCAACCCGAAGTTTGTCTGGATGGCCGAGTCCATTTGATTCTCGAACCAAGGCTGGGTTGTGATTAGAGCTCCCGGCGTTCCTGCACGAACCTGAGCGGACAGTTGATTGAAGGCATCAACCAGGCCCTGCCGGGAAGCCGGATCTAGGAAATCAACCAATTGTGAAGCATCGGACTGTGCAAAGAGCCTCCGTCCAAGCCTCCCGACGTAGTTGACTTCCAGAAGGAAGTTTCTCGGAAGCTCGCGCTGAACTCCCAAGTTATATACATAGGATAATGGGGTGCGAAAGTTCTTTTCGATGGCATAGTTGAATTGGCCCTCGGCATTCCCAAGCAGGTAGCCAGAGGCCGGATCCACAAAAGGAGTGAATGGAGTCGTAATTGGCGGAGCCACGTTGGTTACCGGTAGGGTCCCAAGGGCGGTAAACCGCGGGTCTGTTGCCAAGGTTACGCCTGGATCACCACCTCCGAATGGCGTGTTTACGTTGTTGTTAAAGAGATAGGAGACTTGGTCCTGGATGAAATTAATCGTGTTCGCGTTTACGCGGTCATAAACAACTGTGCCACCCAGGCGGACCGATGTCTTCCGGTCTCCAATGAGGCCCCCCAAAGGCCCCTCACGGAACGAAGGATTGTAGGCCAAGGAAAATCGTGGGGAGAAATTCCTGTAATCCGGATTGTAAATGCTGGGAGCACTACTATTTGCTTTACCGCCAAGGACGTACTGAACGACAGGAACTACGTTGGACCCGCTTAGCCCGGAAGCACCGGCCTGCTCGCGGGCGGCAAGGATTTGCGGGAAGTCAACCGTTGGAACAGACTGCAAACCGGCGGTCTCATAGGGCACCGAGTAATACTGCCAGCGCAGGCCATAAGTAATGGTCAAGCTGTTGGTCATGTGCCATTGATCCTGGCCATAAAACTCGTACTCAAAGTAGCGGTAATTGCGCGTTCTCCCGGATCCGGGATTTTGCGGATTGCCGTTCCGCGTGTAATTAAAGTTCGTAGACACTTGCGCAAACCGGCCGAGGATGAAGGGAAAGGTCGAGTCCCATTCACCGATGGCCGCGGGATCCTGGAGGATATCGCTTGGCCTCAGGTTTCTGGAAGTCGAATCCAAGCTCGTGGTGAGTCCCCCCAGTCCGAGAGTGGGAAAATTAAAGTCATTGATCTGACGAGAGGTTTGATGTGACGGCTTGAAGAGGCCACCAAATTGCCACACGTGCTTTCCTCGCGTCCACGTGAAGTCGTCGCGAAGTGTTGGTACCGGAACCGTCCGAAATTGGCTCTGTAAGGAAGAAAATGGCGCAGACATGAAGGGGTTGCCCCCCACTCCTCCGATCGAATAACTGTTGGGAAAAGTCGTCTGCGCAAGACTTGGGAAGCCCAAACGCGAAGCGGTGATTCCAAAAGTAGCCTGGTTAATCTTCTCGGATGAGACGGTCCAAGTATGTCCGATAACGAAGGCGTAGTCACGGTCAGTGATCTCGTGAGCTGGGGCGGGGTCGCCAGGAAACTGTACGGCCGAAAAATTAATGTCATCCGTCTGGGAGGATCGCACGATATTGAAACGTCCAAACAGTCTTTGCTTGTCGCTCAAATTGTAATCGATCCGCGTCCAGTAAGTGTTGTTACCAAGATGAACTGGGGCGTTAAATCGCAAGAGCCCCGTGTTGATGCCGTCGCCTCCCGTCAAGTCATTTGCCTCTGGATATCGGCCGCTAACGAATGTCACCAAGGCCGCATCCGCGCCGGTGCCGGCGGGGTCCAAGGAAGCCAAAGAGTTGGGACCAGTCGCAGGTGTAAAACTGATGCACTGGGCCGTCACGGGGTCGTTCAGGCGCGCTCCGGCAGTGCAGGGAAAACCCTGCGTGTCGTTGCCGTTATTTATGTAACCCAACTGTCCATTTCTAAAGTGATCCAAGGGCACGGTGCGTGCGATGTTTTCTTGGCTCGCATCTCTGCGCCCCTCATAGTTGAAAAAGAAAAAAAGCTTGTCCCTCTTAACCGGTCCGCCAAGACTTCCACCAAATTGATTGCGGATTAGAGCGGCTCGCGGAACACCGCTCGCATTGTTAAAGAACGAGTTTGCTGCGGTGATGGTATTCCGGTGATATTCGTAAGCACTTCCGTGCCAATCGTTGCTGCCGGGCTTGCTCACGATTTGGATCTGTGCGCCGCTGCTCCTGCCCATGTCGGCAGTAATGCCCGCGGTGATGCCGCGAAATTCCTGGACCGCGTCAATCGGAGCATTCCCGACCGTAGCAAAGGCTTGACCCGTGGCTTGGTCGTTCGCATCAATTCCATCCACCGTGATATTGCCCTGGTCAGCTCGGGCGCCCGTTACGGAGCCTTCGCGGTTGCCGCTTGGATCATTACTCCCCGCGAGAACAACCCCCGGTTGCAACCCAAGAAGGGCTGCAGGGGAATCCCGGAACTCAATCGGGAGGGAATGAAGCACATCGGTACCAAATACATTTCCAATGGTCGCATCCGTGGTGTCCAACGTTTGCTCCCCCGTCGCTTTCACTTCAACCGATTGCGTTATAGCGCCGATTTCGAGAGTCGCGTTGCGGGTGCTTGTCGCATTTACGCCTAGATAAACATCCATCATTTCAAGCTTCGCGAACCCTTCTTTGGCAAAAGCGAGCGCATATCCGGGTCCGGGGGCAACCCGCAGAAACTGGTATTCGCCTTGATCATTTGTTGTTGTCTTGAGATGTAGCCCGGTCTTCTGGTTGTCAAGCGTTACTTCCACGCCCGCCACCGGCGCGCTAGACTTGTCTACCACCATCCCCTTTACACCTGAGAATTCCTGCGCTCCGGTCGAAATAGATCCAACAAGCAAAACCAACACACCCAGAACAACACCCCTTAGATTCTTCATTCATCCCCCTTAGGAAACAATTAAAAGCGAATACTGTGACGCCACCGGCGAAAAACGCACGCGCTGTGCGGATGAAATCCAGGATGAGGAGACAGCACGAGAATTGCCATAGGACACTTCTGGCTTGTTGCGTAAGTTAAACACTCGCAAACACTTAGGGGCGAACTTGGCCACCGAGCGCAAGGAGCACGACTGGATTCCTCTAGTTATTGGAAAGGGATACGAAGGTATGGATTCTTTAGAGTATCCATGTTTGAAACAGCATCTCAATTAAGAACTTCCGCTGACTTCTGAACGTCTCGTTGGAAAACTAGTAGCTCGGTCGTTTATAGCCGATGATGTAGCCTTCCCGGATCAAATGAGACAGGGGGCATTAGAACCTCACGAGGGTGGGCAATTTCTTCACAGACCTAGTACCAAGTAGATCATCATCGATTTCTCGCGCGTCTGTGTAAACCATTGATCCCTAAGATCTTAGCTTATCTCGGAAACCTGTCTATTTTTGGCTCCATGCGTGCCGCTTATTCCCGCCCTGGTCAAATCGAATAAAATGGGAGGAATCCGATGAGATTCCGAGCTGTATTCAGCCTGGCCACGCTGTTTGTTGTATGCTTTACGGTAGCCGCTTGGGCGACGCCGGTTCTTGACGAACCGACAGCAGCCAGGTTGGCTCCAGGCCCAGACAACCCCTCCCAATCCGGGAAAATCGCCTCGATTGGGGATGCCGCGTTTTCTATCGAGGTCACCAATGGTCAGGACAAGAAAATCATCGAGTTCCTGGTGGACGGTGACACGAAGGTCGAAGGAAAGCTCAAGGTGGGCGCTCAGGCCACCGTCGAGTATCGCTCGGCCGATGGCAGGAACATCGCCATTCATGTCGTTGTCAGACCTTCCTCGAATTTCAGGGCGCGGTAAGATAGAAAGAGGAGAAACAGGTCCTTCGAAAAACGAGTAGGAAGCATTCCTAAGTTCAACATGACCGCCGCCCCCAGCCCTCGCGGTCCATCCTCATTTTTTGGATTGAGGAGCTCAGATGCGCACGACTCTGAAAATTGTCCTGCCCCTGATCGTGAGCGTCGGTACCGTGTCTCTGGTTTTCGCCGGTTATCAGGTCAGGAACGAGCGGCGCATCTTGCGCAACGACCTCGCGCGCCGGGCGGAAATCCTCGCGGACAGTCTTCGGGAGAGTGTCGAACATCTGCTCGATCGTGGCCAGGAAAAAAACCTGCAACGGCTTGTCGAGCGCTATGGGCAGCGCGAGCACCTCAAAGGAATTGTCATCTACGATGATTCAGGGCACGCGCTTGCGATGACCCCGGGGCTGGCGCCCTTTTTGCCGCTGCACGCCACTGACGCGACCAGAGCTACACGCGGGAATGCGGGAGTTGGCGAATTTCTCCCACCACAAGAAACCTCAGCACCAAAGGAAAGCGATGCCGTCCCCGTCCACGTATACGCTTTGCCGCTTCATCGCGATGAGGAAGTCGCCGGCGCCTTGCTGCTGATTCACGACACCAGCTACATCGACTTGCAAGTTTCCCATACCCTGCGCGATGCCTTGTTGAATGCGCTGATTCAGACTCTGTTGATCAGCCTGCTGGCCCTGGTGCTTGTGCGCTGGACCTTCACAGAGCCGCTCACGCGAACCGCAAAATGGGTGCGCACGCTGCGCACGGGACAACCCAACCCGCCTCCCGCCCTGTTGCAGGGCGAAATCATGGAACAGTTGCACCACGAGGTCACGCACCTGGCCAGGGACTTGCATTCCGCTAGAGCCGCCGCTGAAGTAGAAGCGCGCCTGCGCGATTCGAACGCCTCGCTATGGACATCGGAACGCTTGCGGGTCAGCTTGCGCGACCGGCTTCAGGACCAACCCTTGTTCGTTGTTTCGAATCGCGAGCCATACATGCACGTTTATAACGGCAACAAGATGGTCAAGATGCTGGTGCCGGCGAGCGGCGTGGTTACGGCCCTTGAACCGGTTTTGCTGGCGTGCAACGGCACGTGGGTCGCCAATGGCTCCGGCAGCGCCGACCGCGAAGTTGTTGACTCCCACGATCACCTCCGCGTTCCACCGGACCGGCCCAGTTATACTTTGCGCCGCGTCTGGCTCACGGACGAAGAAGATAAGGGCTACTACGAGGGTTTTTCAAACGAAGGCCTTTGGCCGCTGTGCCACATCGCCCATACGCGCCCAATTTTCCGACCTGACGACTGGCTGCAATACCAGCGCATTAACCAGCGCTTCGCCGATGCCGTCTTGCAGGAAATGGCGGACGTGGATTCGCCCATTCTTCTGGCTCAGGACTACCACCTCGCATTGCTTCCAAAAATGGTGAAAGAGGTTCGTCCGGACGCGCGCGTCGCGATTTTCTGGCATATTCCCTGGCCCAATGCGGAGGTCTTTGGGATTTGCCCCTGGCAGCGAGAGCTTATTGAAGGACTGCTGGGCGCCGACTTGATCGGCTTCCACATCCAGTCCCACTGCAATAATTTTCTAGAGACCGTGGACCGCGCTCTGGAAGCGCTCACCGAGTGGGATCGTTTTGCGGTAAGCCGGCAAGGCCACGTCACGCGCGTGCGCCCCTATCCGATCAGCGTGGCGTTTCCGGAGAATTCAGGGCCTGACGCCAATCAGCCCAACGCCGGCGCGCTGCGTCAGGCCTTGTGCGAAGAAATGGGAATTGAAGCCACGCATCTGGGAGTGGGCGTGGATCGCGTGGACTATACGAAAGGAATCCTGGAACGATTCAGAGCTCTGGAAAGGTTCTTTGAGCTGAATCCCGGCTACCAACAGCGCTTCACCTTTGTGCAAATCGGCGCTCCCAGCCGGACCGATATCGAGCGCTACAAGAATTTCCTCGACGAAGTCAGCGCGGAAGCGGATCGCATCAACGCCCGCTTTCAAACCTCGCGTTGGAAACCCATCGTCTTTCGCAAGAAACATCATTCACACGAGGAGATTTCGCGTTTCTATCGCGCCGCTTCCTTTTGCATGGTCACGTCTCTGCACGATGGGATGAATCTGGTGGCCAAGGAGTTTGTGGCTTCCCGCGAAGACGAACGCGGAGTCCTCATCCTGAGCAGCTTCGCCGGAGCTGCGCACGAACTGTCCGACGCGTTGCTCGTGAACCCCTACGACATCGCGCAACTTGCCCGCGCTATTCACCGAGCGCTCGAGATGCCGGAGCACGAGCAGGCCGAGCGAATGCAACGCATGCGCCATACGGTGCGGCAACACAACGTCTACCGCTGGGCCGCTCATCTTCTTTCCGACCTGACCGAGATTCGCATCGAGATGGTGGAGCGCGTCGGAGCGTAAGAGCCGGGTTGGAACGCGCCGGCTAACTCACCGTGGCGGCTGTGCATCTAACCCGGTTTCGCACTGGCGCGTCTAAGGACAGAGAGGATCGCAGAATTGAACGTCGCCGAGACACCCTTTGACTTTGTAACCGCTTCCTATCTCACACGCATCGGGAACCAATCGGCTGGAACTCTCGCGGAATTGCTAACCGGGCTCGAACACTGCAGCGACGCTTCCATCTTCTATCACACCTTCCAGACTCTAGGAAGTCACCACTTCCTGACGGAGGGTTTTTCGAACGATTTTGCACAATGGACGCTTTCCTCCACGAACCGGAACGACCTGGCCGAGCAGCTCGCGGCCCTCGACATCCGCGACTACACTTCGATTGCCGCCCTACGCACCGACCTTTGCTGCATGGTGCGCGATTTCTGTATAGCCCAACCCCAAGTTACCTCACAATCGGGCCTTGAACGCTTCTATTTCTGCGAAAGCGTGGAAGTGACCGTGCCCCTCGGCCATAGCGCCCGCAACCTCGATGAATTTCGCGACGGGCTCACGCACCTTAGTCACGCTGCCTTCTATTTTCACTTCATCTCGTCACGGTTGCGTCTCCAGCTCCAAACCAACGACTTTTCTCACTGGCTCTCCTCCAGTCTCGGGCTGCGAACTCTCGCCGACAGCATCAATCACATTGATGTCTACACCAACACGCTCGACAGTGCGCGCGGAAAAATGCTTCGCTTGATTGACCGCGAAAGGAAAAAGGTATGAGCGAAGTCTTGTTGGCGAGCCGTATTCCTCTGGAAAACTACGCGGACGTGGTCGGCGCGGGCGAAATCGAAGAATTGCGCGCTTTGGCCAAGCCGCTGCGCGGCCGCAGCATGGAGATGATCAATTCCACCGCCGTAGGCGGCGGCGTCGCGGAAATCCTCAACCGCCTTGTTCCTCTCGCGGAAGAACTTGACCTCAGCATTCGCTGGGACGTGATGAGAGGCGCTGAAGAGTTCTTTGACGTTACCAAGTCTTTTCACAATGCGCTCCACGGCGAGCCTTACCAGGCCAAACGCAAGGATTTTGACATCTTTCTGTCGTATAACGAGCAAAACCGCGCGACGCTTCCGCTCGATGCCGAATTCATGGTCATCCATGACCCGCAGCCTGCCGCGCTGATTGACGGGCGTCCCCCCGGGTCGAATCACTGGGTCTGGCGCTGTCACATTGATTTGTCACATCCCAACCGCGCCGTCTGGGAGTTCCTCGAGAAATTTGTCTCCCGCTATGATGGGGCGATGTTCTCTTCTCCTGAGTTTTCGCGCCAGCTCCCCATATCTCAGTATCTTTTCTATCCCGCCATCGACCCCCTTTCCGAAAAAAATTGTCCTCTGGATTCGGAATTCGTCCAGCAGGTTCTCCATCGCTACCAGATTGATCCTCAGCGCCCGATATTGACGCAAATTTCGCGCTTCGATCGTCTGAAAGATCCCGTCGGCGTAATCCGCGCATACCGAATCGTAAAGCGCTACTTTGACTGTCAGTTGGTCCTTGCCGGCGGCAGCGCGTCCGACGATCCGGAAAGCGCGCTAGTGCTGAAAGAAGTTGTGCGTGCAGCGGACCGGGATCCCGACATCAAGATCCTCGAACTACCGGCATGGGCCCCACTGGAAGTCAACGCTCTTCAGCGCGCCTCCACCGTCGTGGTGCAAAAAAGTCTGCGCGAAGGATTTGGTCTGACCGTTTCGGAAGCGCTTTGGAAGAAGAAGCCGGTCGTGGCCTCCGCAGTTGGGGGCATCCCCACGCAAATTATTCATAAGCACACCGGCCTTCTGGCGCATTCGGTGGAAGGCACGGCCTATCAAATTCGTTTTCTGCTTTCGCATCCGGAAATCGCCGCAAAGCTTGGAGAACATGGCCACGAACACGTAAAGGAAAACTTTCTAATCACGCAAAAACTGAAGCGCTACCTCGCGCTCTTCTTGATGCTCGACCGGCGCATCTAAATCATCGAATTGATGGTCCGTTTGGGTCCGGCGTTGGCAACTCCGACCCGCAAATCTTCATCTAAACTCCAAAGCAGAAGCCTCCCTACCCTCGGCCATTCCTGCTTTTTGCTCCAACTTTTTGTCCAAGGAGAATCCGTATGAAGCGTGTTGCTCCACTCATGTTCTTGGCATTCCTGGCAGGGGCAAGTTGGCTTGTGCCGTCCGCAAAAGCACAGGAGGATCGGTTTCAAGTGGGCGCGTACGGCGACTATTTCCGGCTGTCACAAACAAGTTCGAACTTAGGAGGGCTTGGCGGACGCGTGGGCTACAAGATGTTCTCTCACGTGATGTTCGAGGGCGAGATGAACTATGACTTCGAGCAGGGATTCACGGAACACTGCACGAACTGCACTACGCTGACCGTGGCGCCCAGCAATTTGAAAGTCCTACATGGCCTGGGAGGGTTTAAGCTGATTGGCACGCGTCACGCCATCCGCCCGTTCTTGCTGCTAAAAGGCGGATTCATAAACTTCCAACTGAGTTCGCGGCCTCCCAGCTTTTCGGGATTTGTAAGCGCCGTTGACAATCTACGGTCCAATAACGTGAGCGGCGTCTTTTACCCCGGCGCGGGCGTGGAGGGCCATCTGGGTCCAATTGGGCTGCGCTTGGAAGCGGGCGACGAAATCTATTGGACAGGCAAGCCGCACCACAATGCGCGCGTCGCGGTCGGGCCGTTCATTCGGTTCTAGGAAACTGATCATCAGATTCCGCGAGCTCGAAACCGATCAAGGGGGAGATTCCGCTCAATCGATCTCCCTCTTTTTCATTTCTCCAAGCTTAGTTAGCCTCTTCGCAGGATCAAGCAGCCGGCAATCATGTCATGCAGGGCCTGTTTCTTGTCCGTGAAGCCCGCCAGGATGTAACCGATGAGGAGGGGGATCATGTTCGTCACAATCTTTGCGAAGTGCCTTCCGGTTGCGCGCCAAAAGCTCACGCGGCGGCCCTCCATGTCGGTCACAACGAGGCCCAGAACCTTCTTGCCAACTGTGGCCTGCCATTCCGAACACTCCATCAGCGCGTGATAGAGCCAGGTGACCACCAGGCTTGCCGTTGCCAGCAAAAAAATCACCGCGATGATGGCCCAGGCCCCGTTTTCGTTCCAATCCTGTTCCGGATTGATGTTGCTCAGGTATGCGCCAAGGCCGGTCAGAAAGACCAAAGGGATCGCGACCACGCAAATTCCTATCAGGATCACGGCGCCATCGACGAGGTAAGCGAGAAAACGCAACCAGAATCCGCCATACTCGACGCGAGGAGCGGTGGCTACTTGCGCGTTCATCGGGCGCGCCATCACTGCCGCGGTCGAGAAGGCCTGCCCGCACGCCGCACAGAACATCGCCCCATCCGCCATCAGCACACCGCACTTGGAACAGTACACGCGAGCTCCTTGCTTGCAACTTTCCCCGGCTCCGGCAGTGACTCATCCTACTTGCCACTCATGCAGAGGTCAATTCGAGCCACCGGTCGAGCTCCAGTGGCAGTGCAAAGCAAGGCCGGCGAAGTTCCGACGGTCTACTTCACGTCACACACATCATGTCTTTACATAGATGGACGGCCGAAATGTTCACGGTGCTGCCGCAGCAAAAATTGATCCGTCATTCCGGCGATGTAATCGCACACGATGACGTGGCGCGATTCGGTCCGTGCAAACCCTTCATAGGAAGGGGGCATGGAGTCCGGCTTTGCCAGGTAATAAACAAAGAGCTCTTCCAAACATTCCACAGAGCGGTCGCGATCTTCCGTGATGGCCGGATGATTGTAGATATGTGCAAACAAGAACCGCTTGAGCGCCGCGTTCTGTGTTTTAGCTTCATCGCTGAATCCGGCCAAGCGTCTTGGAGCCTGGCGCACATCTTCCGCCGAAGAAACGCCGGACGAGAGCGCACGCCGCTGCGTGGACTCGATGAGATCCGTCGCCAAAAAATCCAGAACCTGCTTGAGCGCTTCGTTGAATTTGAGTTTTTCGCGCGCATCCGGATGGGCTGCGTCCACGGGGGCGTAAAGAGCACCAAAAAATGAAACCTCGTCGCACAAAACCGTCAGGTCCAGTAGTCCCGCTTCCAGGGCGTCGTCAATATCCGCCGTGTTGTAAGCAATTTCATCCACCCAATCGATCAGCTGGGCCTCGAGCGGCGGGCGCAAATCGAGCAAATATTCGCGCAGCTGCGGAAATTCGGCTTGCGAATAATCGCGCGAGTGTTTGATGATGCCCTCGCGCACTTCAAAGGTGAGATTGAGGCCGGGAAAATCGAGGTACCGCTGTTCGAAATGCTCAACGATGCGCAGCGCGTGCAAATTGTGGTTGAAGTGGCCGCCGCGGGCGCGCATCAGTTCGTCCAGTTTGCGCTCGCCGGCGTGCCCAAATGGCGGATGACCGATGTCGTGAACCAGGGCTAGCGCTTCGGCAAGCTCTGTGTTTAACCCCAACGCCGCGGCCACGGTGCGGGCAATCTGCGCCACTTCCAGCGTGTGCGTCAGGCGATTGCGAAAATGATCCGAGTAGCGAGTGGTGAAAACCTGCGTCTTGGCTTCGAGGCGGCGAAAAGCGCGCGAATGGATGATGCGGTCGCGGTCCCGCGCATAGTCGCTGCGGTAAGGATGGGCCGGCTCAGGATAACGGCGTCCGCGAGTGTCTTCCGCATGCATGGCCCAGGGGGCCAGAGGGGAAAGCGTTGCGATGGTCCGCTCCATCTCGCTCCGGAGGAGTCCGCGGGCTGCAAACGAAGGTGACGTCAGGACTTCGGCGAAATCGAATCCAGGCCGCGGTCGGCTTGGTCGGCGATATTCGCGTCCGGAAACTCTTTCTTGATTTGCTGATAGATATTAGCGGCTTCTTTGGGATTCGAATCGCGCAAGGTGCGTGCAAGCTCCAAGAGCACCAGGGGACGCGGCACCAAAACGCTGGGCTTGTCGGCAAGGGAGCGAAACAGTTTGGCAGCATCATCAGGTTTCCCAGTGCGTGCATCGATGATGGCTATTTGATACTGCGCCATGGCTGCAAGTTCCTTGTCGCTGCTGCTGCTGATTTTTTTCAGTTCCTCGAGGGCCTGGTTTTGCCGCTCCAAATCTTCCAGGCAAAGCGCGGCGTAATAGCGTGAGATTTTGCCGGGATTCGTGGAGGGATAGGAATCCGCGAGCTTCGCGAATTTGCTAAGGGCATTCTGGGCACGCGCTTTTTCGTCCGGGTAAGAAGGCTCAGTCGGATCCGCTCCGGGGGCTGCCGGCCCTATGCGGCCTTGGTAAGCCTTCATCGCTGCGTCAAGCTCGACGGAAGCCTGCGCCGTTTGGCGATCGATGTAGAAGTGCCATCCGAAGTAGCCGATGAGGACCACGAGCGCAACGGCGATCACAATTCCTACGAACTGCCCGTGAGACAGCACGGCTTCTGCGCCGTGCTCGATGGTTTCCTTGATTTTGTCTTGTTTCAGCTCTTTGCGCGAAAGATGTTCCGACACGCCTGCTCTCCTGAATGGTTTCGAACATGCCATCGTAACATAAGACCGCACTCGCAAGGCGGTTCGGCAACCCACCGATTCGGCGCCGATTGACCCTTCCGTCAGAAAGAAGGCGGGCAATCTTGCTCGTGGCTTGAACGGTGTTGGTTTCGAAGTATGAAGACGGCCTGCATGCACTGTGGCGCGGAGCATCTGCTGAAAGGTACGGAGTTTGGCGGGCATTCAAAGGTGCAGTTCAAATGCTCGAAGTGCGGAAAAACGACAATTGTCGAGATCAAGCGGCGCACGGACGCCACCGTGGTGATGACGCCGCTTCCCTCCTTCGCCCGCGCCAATGCCACCAGTTCGAACCTGAATCTGCCTCCTCCCGATCCGCGCTTGAAACTGCCCGCGAACAAAAATGTGATGCTCGGCATTCTCTCCGGCCCCTCGAAAGGCCAGAGCCACACCCTCACCAAGCCGCGCGTGGTCATGGGCCGGAAAGGCGCGGACGTGGCCTTAAGCGATCCGGAAATTTCGCGCCATCACTGCTTGCTGGAAGTGCGCGACACGTACATCAATCTCAAAGACATGGACTCAACCAACGGAACGTTTTTTGAGCAGGAACGGGTGCGCCGCTATGCTCACCAATGGCTCCGAATTTCGCATCGGCAATAGCTTGATTCGCGTGACCTTCCAGGCGAAATAAACTCGCGCTTCGCAGCACACCTGGCCCGGCCTCCCGATGGCACGGATGCAAAATGGATGTGCGATACTAGCGCCGAATCCAAGTCTTGGATCAGAAATGAATCGTCTCTCCGTTTGCCTGATTACGCTGAACGAGGAGCGCAACTTGCCGCGCGCTTTACGCTCCATTCAAGGTATCGCCGATGAGATCGTCCTAGTCGACTGCGGAAGTCAGGACCACACGCAGGAGATTGCGCTAGACCATGGCGCTAAGGTGGTTCCGCGTGGATGGACAAACTTCGCGGAACAAAAAAACTTTGCAGCGGCAGCGGCAAGTAACGATTGGATCCTATCGCTCGACGCAGACGAAGAACTGAACGCTGACCTTCGCAAATCTCTCCTGGAGTGGAAGCAAAGCGAACCAGCATTCTCGGTCTATGAAATGGCACGGCGTGCCCAATATCTTGGTGCATGGATCAAACACTGCGGATGGTATCCAGACCGCCGGCGACGGCTCTACCGGCGCGACGCCGCCAGATTTTGCGGAATCGTGCACGAGTCGCTGCGGTTTGAGGGCCAGCCAGGACGGCTGAGAGGCGATTTGTTGCATTACACAATGAACTCGTTCGCGGAACATGAGGACAAAGTGGAACGTTACACAACGCTGGCGGCACGGCAAATGTACGAAGCAGGAAAACGCAGTTGGCGCGCTGCAATGTGGTTGGCCGCACCGTGGACTTGCTTCAGCACTTTTGTCCTGCGCGCGGGTTTTATGGACGGCTACCGCGGCTGGCTGATTTCACGGATGGCGGCGCGCAGCGTGTGGCTGAAATTCAAGAAGCTTGGGAAACTCGCTGCCGCGGAGAGACGAGGGACGGCCATGCAGGCGCCATGAGAGTGCTCTACGTGGACCTGGAGCGCGAATGGCGCGGCGGACAGAGCCAGGCGCTGCTGACGTTGCTTGGTCTGCGCGAACGCGAGCTGCAGGTGGAGCTCGTGGGGGCGTGGGATTCGCCGTTGGCGGTGCGCAGCCGGGAAGCCGGAATTACCGTTTCTGAAGTGGCGCGATTCGGTTTGCGAGCACGCGCAGCCGCCGCGATTCGTAGACTGCTGGTCCAGCAGAACTTCGATCTCGCGCACCTGAACGAGCCTCATGCCTTGACGGCCGCCTGGCTGGCGGGCGCCCATAAGAGACTGCCGCTCCTGTTGTCGCGCAGGATCGGTTTTCCATTGCGACGAGGCTGGGCTACGCGTGCGCGCTACGCGGCGGTCGAACGGTTTATCGCCAATAGCAAAGATGTCGGGCAAAGCCTGATTGCTTGCGGAATCGCCTCCGAGCGAATCTCCATCGTACATGAGGGCGTGGGAATACCGCCGCCGGCCTCTGCCGAACGAAAAAGCAGCGCGCGAGGTCACTGGGGCGTGAAGGAACATGAATTTTTGTTTGGCTGCGTCAGCGTGTTCGTTCCAGAGAAAGGCCAGCGGCATTTGATTGAAGCGCTTGCCACGGTGAGAGAATCGCATCCCGAGGCACGTCTTCTGCTCGCAGGCGACGGCCAATGTCGCGGGGAGTTGGAGTCGCTCGCCAAGCGGCTGGGGCAATCGCAGGCCGTGCTTTTCCCCGGATTCGTAAATGAGGTTTCCAAAGTCTACGACGCCCTTGATGCTTTCGCCTTCCCTTCCGAATTCGAAGGCCTTGGAACCGCGCTACAAGCGGCAATGGCGGCAGGTTTGCCGTCCATCTCGACAAGCCGCGGCGCATTGGCCGAAGTCGTGGACGGCGAACGAACGACATTAGTAGTTGAACCAAACGGAAAGGAATTCGCTGCGGGGATGTTGCGGCTGATAACTGACGCGAACCTTCGAAAGAAACTTGGCGAAGCCGGCCGCCGCGAAGTGCAAGAACGCTTTTCAGCGGGACGCATGGTCGACGGCACCATTCAGGTTTATGAAGACATTCTCGAAAAGCGACGCGCCAAATGAGATTCCACCGGGAGTACGCCTAGAAAGCTTGAAGCGCCTGGAAGCCCCTGGGTGGGCCGCCAAGCGCTTCCGTGCTAAAACTTTTGCGCTAGTAAACTGCCTTCTCTCTTCGTTCCAGCGTTGCCCTCCTATCCGCTCGCCGCTTTGCGTCAAGCTATTTGGGGGATTGAACAACCCATCGCCCTTTCGGGTTGAGGAACTCCACGCCAATCGCAAAGCCTTCGCTTTGCAGGGATTGGCAGTAGGCTACTCGAGCCGAGGAGCGAAACTCTCCGGTGCGTGACGCGAACTTCAAGGGTTCGCCTGGTACCCAGCGGCGCACGCTGATCACCCGCGCGCCGCGCGCGCTCACATTTTCCGTAAACGTCGATTCCATTCCGGGCGCATCGCGGTGGCCGTCGATCAAAACCGGAATCTCCATCAAGATGCGCTTCTCCGCCCGGTGAAACGTGGATTTGGTAGTGAGCGCCATTGCGAATGGTCATCCTCACAAGCACGCGGCTATCCGCGCGAGATTTTGCACGCTGCTTCGGCCACCGTGCTTCATGATGTAGAGGGCGCGGTCGGCGGAACCGAGAAGCTTTTCGGGCGTGTCGCCATCTTCGGGAAACGCGGCAACGCCGGCGCTGACCGACAGCGATGGAGCTTCGCTTTCAGACGCCAACCGCTCACGGATGCGCGTAACGACGCGCGTCGCAATGTCTTTGCTCGCTTCGGGAAGAACCAGGGCAAATTCGTCGCCGCCGTAGCGTGCCGCCGTATCAATGGCGCGCGAATGATTGCGAAGAACTTTTCCGATGCGCACCAGCGCGCGGCTCCCGGTCAGGTGCCCGTATTGATCGTTGATGATTTTCAGGCCGTCCATGTCGAGCAGAACTACGCTGAAAGGACGCTGCGTGCGCCGCGAACGGTCGAGCTCCGCTTCCAGCACGCTGATGAGGCGGCGATAATTCGCCAGCCCGGTGAGCGGATCGCTGACGGCCATGGTTCGAACTTGCTCAAACAGGCGCGCCTGGTCGAGCAAGGCGCCTGCGAGCATCACCACATAGCTGAACGTCTTGCTCAGCTCCGCGAGGAAAAACGGCCCATCGAAAAGCTGGCGCGAAAACGCGGCGGAGACGTGACAGATCACATTCAGCGAAGCCACCATGAGCAGCGCATAGTCGAATAGGCTCGCGCTGCTCTTCTTGTCCTTTTCATTCTTGATGCGCAGGCGGAAGCAGACCGCTGCGATCAGGTAAAGAGCGGCGGGCAGCAGGTCCCAGGGGCGCGACAGGATGTCTTTCGCCTTCGCTACCGGAGCGGCAGGAGCGGCAAGAAACGCGGCGCTGGTCAAGTACGCCGCCAGAGCCACAACCAGCAGAACGGCCGCGGTCTCCTTGCTTGGTTTCCGCGCCGTGGGCATATAGCGTTCCACGGCCAGCGCGGCAAGCAGCAAAACTGCGAGCAGAGTGCGGCTGACCATCCATCCGAGCGGAACTCTCGAAAAGACCAGCGTTCCGTTATTGAGTGCGTCGTTCAGTCCAAAGTAACCGATGGTCTCGATGATTCCCGAAAGCGCAAATCCGAAGGAAAGAATGAGCGCCGTCCGATCGTGCGTGCCGCGGAACCGAACCAGGGCGTTCGCGGCATAGCAGTAGCAGAGAAGCGTTCCGCCCACTTCGAGGTAGAGATAGGCCTGCGGGGAGGCTGCGACGATGGTTTGCCGGGAATAAAAGATGGCGGCAAAAAGGAGCGTGACCAAGGTAAGACCCGCAGCGATCACCAGCCGCGAGCGAAGGTTTCGCGCCGAAAGCGCCTGGCGGCTGCTTCCGAGAAACCCGACGATACTGGCCCAACTCCCCACAAAATCCTCCAAATGCCGAAGAAACAATGCCAACTGGCAGAGAAAGCAAGTTTGTGCCCTTTCCGTAATACAAAAACCATCCTTGCAAGCCATTATGTGTCAACAACTTACGAAGGGGCTGGAAGTAGTCTTGATTTGGGTTCTAACGGGCGAGACAGCGCGAGGCGCCGTCGTCTTTCGCTCTAATACTGGTATCATCTTTGTTTCTTTAGAGTTACCGTGCCATGGGCCAGTATCAGTGAGATTTCTGTGGGTTTCTCAGGTTGAGACAATCTCATGCCTGAAACGGAAAACTTCTTAACCTCACCGAAGCCGCAAGCGTGTCAACCAAGCAAAGCAATTTGCACGGCAGTAGCTATCTGGGGGGAGGATGCGTCCGGCAGGCTTTGGCATTTCCGTGGCCTTTGCGGCTCGAGTTCGAATGGCGCCTCGGACATGGCGAAAAGAATCTCAGCCAAGGGCCATTGCTGAACGTTACACGGCAGGTTTTGGCTTGGGAGGCGGTAGTTCGCGTGCCACGACGGTGTCGGTGAAGCCGGAGGTCTTGTGCGAGCCGTCGCAGAAGGGTTTGTTTGCGGAGTGGCCGCAGCGGCAAAGCGATACTGCCGTCTGTCCTCCCAGTCCAAAAGCCCTACCTTCCGGATCTAGGATTTCAAAATCGCCTTCGACGCGGATGGATCCGTTGTTTCTTACCGTGATTTTCGTTGCGGCCATTTTTTCTCCTCGCGAACAGAGTATGCATTCACGGACCGGCCAGGAACAAGCAGAACAAAAAAGAGCCCGCGTTCTGCGGACTCCTTTCGCTACTGGAAAATCCCAGCGCTAATACTTCGGGACGGTCGGATCGACCTCGTCGGACCAGGCGAGGATGCCGCCCTTCATGTTGAGCACTTTGCGGAAGCCGGCTTTGCGCAAGAAATCTACGGCTTCGGCGGAGCGTTTGCCGCTGCGGCAGTGTGCGACGATTTCGCGCGAGGAATCCAGTTCATGCACGCGCCGCGGCAATTCGCCAAGCGGAATCAATCGTCCATTGAGATTGCAGATCTGATATTCGTGGGGCTCGCGCACGTCAAGAATGAAAAGATCGTCGCCGCGGTCAAGACGTGCCTTCAATTCACGGGGGGTGATTTCCGGAACTTGCACGTTTGGCGCGGGAGCTTCCTCGCCGCGAACTCCACAAAACTCGTAATAGTCGATGAGCTTGTGAATGGTGCGATGTTCGCCGCACATCGGGCACTTGGGGTTTTTGCGCAGCTTGAGCTCGCGGAAGCGCATTCCCAGCGCGTCAAACAAGAGCAAGCGACCGATGAGATTGTCGCCACGGCCCAAAATTAGCTTAATCGTCTCCATAGCCTGGATGGAGCCGACGATTCCAGGCAACACGCCGAGCACGCCTCCTTCGGCGCAGGAAGGCACCAGGCCCGGCGGAGGTGGTTCCGGATAGAGGCAGCGGTAGCACGGACCATCCGGCATTCCAAAAACGGTGGCTTGCCCTTCGAAGCGAAAAATCGAGCCGTAAACGTTCGGCTTGCCGAGCAAAATGCAGGCATCGTTGACGAGGTAGCGCGTCGGAAAATTGTCAGTGCCGTCCACGATGATGTCGTAATCCTTGAAGAGTTCGAGGGCGTTCGCGCTGGTCAATTGC
>Ga0126369_10000312_pt1 | contig 31677 bp, 29 predicted proteins | sample PanSoiMetaPlot_1_FD_109646 | JGI IMG/M metagenome (GOLD analysis project Ga0126369, IMG submission 109646) | Tropical forest soil microbial communities from Panama - MetaG Plot_1 | ecosystem: Environmental > Terrestrial > Soil > Tropical forest > Bulk soil | place: Panama | collected 2016-02-17
ACCAAGATCGCCCACATCAGCAAGCTTTCCCGGGAAGAGCAGCAGGCTGAAAACGTGCGCAAGATGCTGCTGGCCATGGTGGACGACGTCCGCGTCGTGCTGGTGAAGCTGGCCGACCGTCTGCACAACATGCGGACGCTCGAGTACCTGACTGCTGACAAGCGGCGGCGCATTGCCCAGGAGACGATGGATATCTACGCTCCCATTGCGCACCGGCTCGGCATGGGTAAATTGCGCGGCGAACTGGAAGATCTCGCTTTCAAGAATCTTCACCCCGAAGACTATCGCGACTTGACCGCGCAACTGGAAAAGCGGCGCGCCGCGAATGAAGCATTTCTGAACGATGTGACCGCCACCATCGAAGACCGGATGCGCGAGTCGGACGTGCCTTTTGTGCGGGTGGAAGGTCGAGTCAAACGAATCTATTCGATTTGGAAAAAGCTTCAGGCGCAGGAGGTCGACATCGACCAGGTTTATGATCTGGTCGCTGCGCGGGTGATCACTCCAAACGAGATTCGTCACTGTTACGCCGCCCTGGGCGTGATTCATCACGCCTGGAAGCCCGTGCCCGGCCGTTTTAAGGATTGGATTGCCACCCCGCGCGACAATCTTTATCAGTCCCTGCACACTTCAGTCATTGGCTCGAAGGGCCAGCCGTTTGAAGTCCAGATTCGCACGGAACAAATGCATCGGGTGGCCGAAGAAGGCGTGGCCGCGCACTGGAAATACAAAGAAGGCAAGCGGGGCGCGCACGACGACGACGAGGCCCTGAAAGTGCTGCGCTCGCTCGTCGAATGGACGCAGGAGGTAAAGGATTCGCGCGAGTTTATCGATGCGCTGAAACTCGATCTCTACCCGAAGGACGTCTACGCCTTTACGCCGGTGGGTAAAGTGATCCAACTCCCGCGCGGCGCCACGCCGATCGACTTTGCCTACATGATTCACTCGGAAGTCGGAAACACCTGCACCGGCGCGCGCGTTAACGGGCGCATGGTGCCCTTGCGCACCATGATTCAAAACGGCGACGTGGTTGAAATCATCCGCAATCCGAATGCGCATCCTTCGCGCGACTGGTTGAATTTTGTAGTCACTTCGCGCGCGCGCAACCGGGTGCGGCACTGGGTCGCGGATCAGCAGCGGGCAGAGTCGATTGAGATTGGCCGCAAGTTGCTGGAGAAAGAAGCCAGTCGCTTCCAGCTGTCGATGAAGAAGATGTTGAGCGACAGCAATGGCGACCTGAAGCGGATCGCAAATGAATATGGTTACGGCCGGGTTGACGATCTGCTGGCGGCAATCGGTTATGGCAAGACGGTGCCGCGCAACGTGATTGCCAAATATCTCGGGCCGGAGAAATTCGAAGCGCTCGACAAACAGAAGGAGTCGCGTCTGCGCACCGGCGTCCGCGCGGTCAAACGCCTGATCACGGGCGACGACGCGATTGTCGTGCGCGGCGTAGAGGACCTGATGGTCAATCGCGCGCGCTGCTGCAACCCACTACATGGCGAACCGATCATCGGCTATATCACGCGCGGCAAAGGGGTGGCCGTCCACACTTCCCAATGCAAAAATGTGAAGCAGTTGATGATTAATCCCGAGCGGATCGTAAAGGTTGAGTGGGCCTCGAAGCCGGAGAAGACCGCCTACGCCGTCAAGCTCCTGGCCGTTACGGAAAACCGCACGGGCATGATTGCCGGCATCACCGGCGCGATCTCAGACATGAAGACGGGTATCCGCGATGCGCGCGCTTCAATTGGTCCGGATCAAAAAGGCCGGATCGAAGTTACCGTTGAAGTGTTCGACGTAAAGCATCTGGACAAGGTGATGAGTTCGGTGAAGAACGTCTCCGGCGTGCTCGACGTTGAGCGTCTGCAAGGCGCCGCGTAGGTCGGAAGGCAATTGCAAAAAGCGCTGGCACTACGCAGCAGAAAAGGTCAGTCTTTCTGACTTCTGACTTCTGACTTCTGACTTCTGACTTCTGACTTCTGACTTCTGACTTCTGACTCCTGCTTTTTCCTGCCTACTGCTTTCGCTTGCCGTCCGTATCGTAAACCTCAATTTGCTCGGAATAAGGCTTGATTTGCTCGGTAATCTCAGCCGCGTCGCCGACAATTACGATGGCCGCCGCGGCGGGCGTCACATATTTGCGTGCCGCCGACTGAATCTGCTCGGTAGTAACGGCGCCCACCTTGTCGCGGTAGGTGCGCAAATACTCATCAGGCAGGTCGAACATCTTGATGTTCACCAATTGATCGATTAACCCGTCCTGTGTCTCGATACGAATGGGAAAAACGCCGGTAAGATACGACTTGGCGTTGTTGATTTCTTCTTCGGTGACAGCGTCGTCGCGGATGCGGTTCAATTCATAAAAGAACTCGTGCAGTGATGCCCCGGTGACCGCCGTGCGCACTTCAGCAGTTGCGCGGAAGGTTCCGGCCAAGCGCCGCGCATCGAGATTTGAGTAGGCGCCGTAGGTATACCCCTTGTGCTCGCGCAGGTTCATAAACAGTCGCGACGAAGCGTTGGCCCCGAGAATCGTGTGCATCAGCAACAACGGGAAGTAATCGGGGCTGGTGCGCGTGATTGCTTCGTTGGCAATCACTATGTTTGATTGCGCGGAACCCGGCCGGTCCACCAGGTAGACGATGCGTTCGGTCCTTTTTGGCAAGGCCGGTGAACGAGGGCGCGAGACTTGTCCGCCCGCCCATTCGGTAAACCGGCTCTCAATTTCTGCCAGCAGGGATTCGCGTTCGAAGTCGCCAATGGCGATCAGCACGGCGTTGTTCGGAATGAACATCGACTGGCGAAAAGAGAGCAGCTGGTCGCGCGTCAGCGCATCGAGCATGGCTTCCGTCGGAGACACGGACGAGTACGGATGATCGCCGAAGATCACCCTGGCCATTCGTTCAGAAGCCAGGAAGCCCGGTTGCGCCCGCTGTTGGATCAGAAGCTGCTTTGTGTTTTCGCGCGCCAGGTCGACTTCGTTCTGCGGAAAAGTCGAACGGAGATTCACGTCCGCCAGCAGTTCGAGTATCTCGGACGCATAAATCGACAGAGAAGATGCGGCAATGGTCGTCACGTCAGAGCTCGAACCGATCGAGAGGGTGGCGCCCAGTTTTTCAATCTCTTCCGCTATCTGCCGGCTGGTGCGAGTCTCGGTGCCCTCGGACACCAGGTGCGTCAGCATGTCGGTCAATCCCGGCAGCTCAGCCGGATCGTTCGCGTCGCCCGAACGAAAGGACAGACGAAGGCTAATCAGCGGCAGCCGCCGGTCCTCGATCAGCGCCAAACCCAGACCGTTTTCCAAAGTAGTCTCCCAGGCATCCGGAAGATTAAGCGGTCGCGGCGCCAGCGGTGGTGGCATTTCACGGCGGAAATTTTCAGTAAGGGTTTCGTTCATTGGTCGCAGTAGGTACGGAATTATTTGGTTTCCAGTTGGTCCGGTTCGATCGCGGAAACCGGCGCCGCGGCCGGCGATTCATCAGAACTCGGCGGTACTTGCGGTAGTGGGGCGGTCGGCTGATCCGGTGCGCCCGGCGCTTGTGGATCTGCCGCCGGCGCTTCTGCTGCGCCCGGCACGATGTCCAGCAGCACCCGATTGTCGGTGTTGAGATAGCGCGCCACTGTCTCGCGAATTCGTTCCGCGGTCACCTCGAGGTAATTCCGCAAATCGGCATTGAACAGTTCCGGATCGTTATCATAGAGCGTGTATTCAGCGATTTGTTGGGCGCGGAAAAGGGAAGACTGCCGGCTGCGCACGGCGGCGTTGAAGAGATTATTGCGCAACTTTTCCATCTCCTCATCGATCGGCCCATCGGCGGCCAGCTGGCGAATCTCTTCGAAGATCCCGTCACGAATCTGCGCGCCGTCGCTATCGGGTTTGGGAATAACCACCACGAATAATCCGGAGGGGCCGCGGCGTTCATCGATGCCGCCCTGGATTTGAACGACTGACTCTTCGCCTTTAACCAGCTTCTGATAAAGCCGCGCGCTCTCTCCTTCAAACAGCAAGTGGCTGGCGAGCGACAATGCATAAAAGTCGCGCGTGCGGCGGGCGGGGATCTTCCAGCCCAGCGCAAACGCAGGCACCGGCGCCAATTTGTCGTAGAAGACATCCTGATTGGTGGCCACTGCGTCCGGTTCGTTCACATCGACCGGCGGTGGCATCGGTTGGCTGGGAATCGAAGTGAAGTACTTGTCGACTAATTTTCGCGTTTCGCTTTCGTCAAAATCCCCGGCGATCGAAAGCACGGCATTGTTCGGCGCGTAGTAGATGCGAAAGAACTCGCGAATGTCCTGCACCGTCGCCGCGTCCAGATCTTCCATCGAGCCGATGGTTGAATGAGCATTCGCCGGATTCTTAAAACTCATCTCAAACAAACGGAGAAAGCCATTAACGTAAGGCTGATTGTCGTAACGCAGCCGCTTCTCTTCTTTGACCGCTTCACGTTGATTATCGAGGTTCTCCTGCGTCACCGCCAACGAACGCATGCGATCGCTTTCCAGCCACAGGGCCAGCGGTAGCTCACTGGCCGGCAGCGTCTGAAAGTAATTGGTGCGCTCGCTGGAGGTGGTGCCGTTCATGGTGCCGCCGGCGTTGGAGATATATTGAAAATGGCCGGCTTTGGGCACGTTTTCCGAACCCTGGAACATCATGTGTTCGAAGAGATGAGCAAAACCAGTGCGGCCTTCGCGCTCGTTGCGCGAGCCGACATCGTAGTAAACGGCGATGGAAACGACCGGGACCGAATGATCTTCGTTCAGGACTACGCGGAGACCGTTCGGGAGCGTGAATTGTTCAATCGCTGTATGCGGAACCTGAAAAGTTTTGGGCACTAGCTGGCTCGACTCGACCCGTGCGCGGGTGCGTGATTGAAGATCGTTTCGGGGGAATGTGAATGGTTGATTCTAGCGCGGAATCGGAGCATAGACAAAGACGCTCCACTGTCGTGCGGACAATGGAGCGTTTGTCTCGACCGATTTTGGGCCGTGGCTAGGATGAGGCTTTCGACTCGCCAACCAGGCCGCGTAGTTCGGCGCGCAGTCGTTCAATTTCAGCCAGCTTCTGTTCGACGCGCTCGAACAGCGGACCTTCCGTTTTGATGCCTTGATCGATCAGGAACGCGGCGGCCTCGGCGCGGGTGCCAAAGACGCCGGCCTGGACCAATTGCCCCAACTTGATTTGCGCGTCGTGCGAGACTTTGACGGCCAGCATGTAATCGTCCTTTGCGGAAATCGCGCGCTCGATGGTGCGGCTGATGTCGCGGCCAATGGCCGACAATTGTTCGGGGATGCGAGCGGCCATGTCGCGAACGGACGAGCCGACACTGGCGCGGTCGGCTTCGTTTTCGTCCAAGGGTTCGTTTACCAGCAATTCATCGCGGGTATTAGGTGCCTCAGTAGGCGGTTGATACGGTGTGCTCATTTATTAGTCTCCTTAACAGCAGAAACCTGTACGATGTTGCGGGGTCTGAAGTTCATTCTAAGAACCGCGCAACTGAAGCGCAAGCACGTGGGTTTTGCGAATGCGGGCAGGGGATGATGTGCCGACCAGGGGCGTGAGCGGAGGGATCAAATAAGACGCGGCGCGAACGGTTTATCACCCTGGGCGGAACAAATGGGCGTGACCTTACTGGCAGTCTTTCGCCAAGGTGTAACCTGCCTTTTCAGCATCTTCCTTGTTCTTGAAAACCGCGCGGCTGGCGGGAGGCACGTCATTCCTCGCGGCGCAGTCGGCAGGGTAATAACTCTTGCTGCGCAAGTCGCCGACAACCTGCTTTTCATCGGCGTCGATCGCTTCTGCGAGCCGCGCTATAGCCACGGTTTGCGCGTTTTCATCGTTGATGCGGAGACTCGGTCCGCCGGCGATCATTTGCGCGGATAGCAAGAATCCGTCGCACCCCAACGCGCGGCCATTGCGCGCGGCCGGCCACTCCCCGCCTACCCCGAGCGACTTGCTGAAGTTCAGAATGAACTCATCCAGTTTGGGCCACTTGAAGGTGTTCTCGTAGCCGATCCAGATGGTCGCCAGTTTATCGTCGAGAAAGTCCAGCGAGATAGTCCGCACGTCGGGAAACGCCGTCTGATCGACACGCGGATCGAAGTGCGGATTGAAGCTCGTCCGCATAACGCCGAGCCGATCGGCGCGGCCGAATTGGACCAACGGCAGCGCGGTCTTCACCTCTTCGCGGCTCATGCCCAGATGCAGCCCATAGAGTTCGGCCGCAGGTTTCAGTTGCTCGGCTTTGAGCTGGCAGGCAGATGGTTGGGCTTTCGCGGCCAGGCTGCAGAGGACAATTGAGATGATCGAGAAAAGCAGTTTAGTGTTCGCGCTTGTTCTCGTGGGCATTGGTTAAGTGTTCGTCGATCAGGAGCGTCTTGATTAAATCGGCCAAACTGCGCGGCTCAAACGGTGTGGAGACATATTCGTTGCACCCCGCGGCCAGCGCAATCCCGCGATATTCATCTGCGCCGTAGGCTGATACGGCCACAATCGGCGTCCGGCGCAGGGCCCGATCCTGTCGTATGAGTTGCGTGGCGTCAAGTCCATTCATCCCCGGCATCATCATATCCATGATGATCAGGTCCGGCCGCTCTCTTTGGGCCATCTCCACGCCCTCTTCGCCTGATTCGGCTTCGAGCACCCGGTAGCCATTCTTCACCAGCCACATCTTCATCATCAGACGCGTATCGTCGAAGTCTTCGACGAGCAGAATGGTGGGTGAAGCCCCTCCACGACCAATTGACACACTACTATTCATAACGTTGTCGAGGATTTGGGCAAGATTTGGTACCCGCGGCAGGGGTCGAACCTGCGACCTTTCGCTCCGGAGGCGAACGCTCTAATCCACTGAGCTACGCGGGCGTTTGGGGGATAGGGAACGATAGCACACCCGCGAGATGAGGGCCAGATCGGAGGAGGAAGTCAGATGTCAGAGATCAAAAGTCGGATGTCAGAAGTCAGATGTCGGAAAGAAGAACTTTAGAATTCCTGCCTTCCAACCTCTGACTTCTGACTTCCGATCTCTGACATCTGACCTCCGACTTCTGACCTACGAGTGCTTAATGATCACGCCTTCGATAATGTTGGCGACGTTTTCGCAACGGTCGATGGCGGCTTCGAGCTTCTCGTAGACGTCTTTCCATTTGAGCACTTCCAGCGGATCCCCGCGATCGTGAAAAAGTGCGGCGACGGCGCGGTGATAAATATCATCGCCTTCGTTTTCCAGGCGATGCAGTTCCACGAGCCGCTCGGTCACGCCTTTCGGCTTTTGCAGGATCGAGACCACCTCGTTCAGCTGCATTGCCATTCTTTGAATTACCCCCGCCAGTTGCTTGGCCGGCTCGGTGGTTTCATGGATGTCATACATCACGACGGCGCGGGCCGCGCCATCAATGAGATCGACCACATCGTCCAGACCTTTTGACATCATGTAGATGTCTTCGCGATCAAAAGGTGTGATAAAGGACTGATTGAGCCTGGTAGAGACGTTGTGCGTGAGATCGTCGCAGGCGTGTTCAATGCTTTTGATGCGCTGCACATATTCCTGATAGTCGCCGTTGTGGTGGGCGAGCATTTCCACCAGCGTGCGCGCGGCATCATTAATGTATGAAGTCATCTGCGCGAACAGCGTGAAATACTGTTCTTCGCGCGGCAATAACTTTCCAAATGGCATTCCGGCAAACTCCTGCGAAGGGCTGAATATGCGAAAGCTGCGAAGGCCCGCACTATAGTCGAAGGGCGCGCATAAGTCTATGCGTTCAATCTTAAGTTAATGTTACAAAGACGCGCCTTGCTGCCTTGCAATAGCCGATTGACTCGTATATCAACAATGTGATGAGTGACTCGTCTGAATATTCGCACGTCCTTGAGCTGTTGCGGGTTGAATCAGACGCGATCGCGAAAGCGGCCGAACGCCTGGAACCGGCGCAGCTGGATCGCGTGTTATCGATACTCAAGGACTGCCGCGGCAAGGTCGTCGTGCTCGGCGTAGGGAAGTCGGGAATCATTGCCCAGAAAATTGCCGCCACCATGACGAGCAGCGGGACCGCCGCGATCTATCTTCACCCTTCCGACGCCCTGCACGGCGGCCTGGGAATTGTAGCCGGCGACGATGTGGTCATGATGTTGACCAACAGCGGCGAGACGACCGAGTTGATCGAGCTGCTGCCCTTCATCAAGCAACGCAACGCGCCGCTGGTGGCCATTGTGGGCAGGTTGAACTCGACCATTGCCCGCCGGGCCGATGCCGTGCTCGACGCCTCGGTCGATCAGGAGGCGTGTCCTTTGAACCTCGCTCCCACGACCAGCACTACCGTCGCGCTGGCGTTTGGTGACGCGCTGGCCATGACGTTGATGCGGGCGAAAGGCCTGACCGAAACAGATTTTGCTTCGAATCATCCGGGCGGCCAGCTGGGTAAACGTCTCACTTTGCGCGTCGCGACTCTCATGCATGGTGGCGCGGAAAACCCGACCATCGCCGATAATGCTTCCTGGATGGATGTCGTTTCGACTATCACTCAATTTGGATTGGGCGCGGTAAACGTCGTCGACGGCGAGGGCCGGCTGGCCGGGATTATTACCGATGGCGACCTGAGACGATCGTTGCAAAAGCTTGGGCCCCGCGACTTTGGATTTGCCAATCTCAAATGCGACGATCTTATGACGCATGATCCAGTGGTGGTGAATCCGGAAATGCTTGCCTTTGATGCTTTGCGCTTAATGGAAGATCGGCCGTCCCAGATCAGTGTCTTACCGGTGGTTGACGGCGATCATCGCTGCGTCGGGTTGATTCGCTTGCACGACATCGTGCGCAGCGGTTTATAGTTTGGCGTGGGCAGCCTGACGCCGTGCTTTTCCCTTAATTTCCCCGCGAATTTCAACCGTTTGCTAATCGCGAATTATGAAACTTAAATTTCTCTTGACCAGCATCATTCTGACTGTCGTCGTGGGCTCGCCCTGCCTGGCTCAGGAATCAAACGCCACGCGGGAACGGCGCGCTCCCGCGGGGCCAACTGCGGAAGCGACCGTGACGATCAATGACCAATTCCTGAACGCGTTTCTCACCGCGATGTTTGACAATTTGCACGAGCCTTCCATGCCGCTGACCATGGGCGGCGCGCAATCGTCGGCGAACTGCGCCAGTGAGATTCGCCTGAAACGCGAAAACGCCAGCACGCGCACCTCGGTTCATTTCGAGAACGGAAAGATTGTGGGTACATTGGCCTTCGCCGGCGCCTACAATCAAAGCTTAATGGGCTGCATAGACTTCACCGGCGCGGCCAACACGGACGTGAATCTCGAGTACGACGCCACCCGCCGCGCGGTGCTCGCGCGCTTTTACGTGCGCGAGATTCACCTGAACAATGCGCCCGCGATGTTGAATGGCCCATTACTCTCTATGGTCCAGAGCGCGATTGATCGCCGGTACAATCCGGTTGAGGTTTTCACGCTGGAGAAGTTGTCGACGCGCATTGAAATTGCGCCCGCGGGAGGCGCGCTGCAGTTGCGCGCAAAGGAAGTCCGGACGGAGATCGCTCCCGGAGCAATCACCCTGCACATCATTTATGAGTTCGTAAAGGGTTAACCAGCTCCACGTAACGCAAAATGTTAGTTTGCGTCCCTGGTTAGTTTGCCCCCAACCTAATAGCACTTCTTCAATTACGATTTAGCCGGCGCAGACGCAGGGTCATGCGCTGGAAGTTGATACTGAGGGCGCCGGTTTGCGCCATCAGGTCGAGTCCAATATTGCCGACGCAGCAGTCGCCACCCAATGCCGGATTCTCTTGCATGGTCACGTGCGCCGGCCGCAGCCTGGTGACGACGGCCCCGATGCGAAAGTCGACCGGCAAGGAGATTGACTCAATCACCGTAGTCCCGCCGGCGCCGGTCACGCTCGTCTTATCCTTCACGCCGAATTGTTTGATCGCGCCGGCGAACTGCCGCGCGAAATTTGAGTTGAGGTCGGTGGTCTCGGCGCCGGTGTCCACGGTGAGAAACACTTGTTGGCCGTTCACGCTTGAGGCGAGCAAGATGCGGTTTTTGTAAAAGACCATATTGGCGGCTGAATTGTTTTTGCCGGACGTGCAGCCGAGCGTCCAGTCGCCGCCCTTCGTCCATTCAATGCAGCCCAGGTGCAGGAGGATGGGCACGCCAATGATTCCGGCGCGCCCTACCGGCATGGACCGCCAGGGTTCGACATCGGGCAGGATTGCGAACGACACGTCGTGAAAAACGGTCGATCCAACCACGAGATCCCTGGCCACCGCAGTTTTAAAAGTGACACCTTTGCCGGACGGTTCACTCAGGACACCCGTGCTGTCCCGGACTTGCAGATTCAATCGCCTGGCTTCGGCTACGGACATCACTGAGATCCAGGCGCCGGTGTCCGCCAAATAGTTGGCCGGCTTTCCGTTAATACTTATGGGAACAGCGAAATCATTTTCCGGACCGTGTCGTAACCGGGACACTCGCATGGCCCCGTTGATCTGGTCGGGTAAACCGCGTAATTGTTCGTCATCGGACTTTTCTTCCGCGAGTGCCGGATCGTCAGGAGAGGCCTGGGCCCATCGATCGAAATTTTGCAGCAGCCGCCGATATTGGCCCTCGCGCAAATAGATACGCGATAGTAATTTATGCGCTTGCCGCGCCTCGTCCGACGATGGTTGGGAACGGATGATGCGTAGCAATAGATCTTCTCTGTCAGGTTGATTGCGGGCGTTCGCGGCCGCGGCTCGAACAATAGCGGGAGCCGCCGCGGCGGGAATTGTCTGAGTGCTGAGCCACTGCCGGCCGTCATCGAGCGCCGGAGTCTGGGTGCTGCTCTGCGCCGCGGTTGAAAGCCAGCTGGCGAAAATTGCGATCAGGAATAAAAGATACCGCCTCATTGCGATCAGATTCCCAGCCGGCTTCTCAATTCCTGAATCGCAACTTTCGCGTCTTCCAGACTCGCATTGGTGGTCATGCGGTAGAGCTTAATCGCCTCGAGCATGTTGTTCGCTTGCAAGGCCGCAATGACTTGCGGGTTATCGCCCGAGTGCGTCTCCGCGACGAAGGTGACGCCGAGGTGCCGGTAAAGAAAATCCAGACGCGCTTCCAATTTACTAACGCGACCCTTCAGCAAAGCGATTTCTTCCTGTTCGAGTGTGGGCAAGCGTTTGCTCCTTTATGAATTTGTGGTGCGCTCGGTCAAAACGGCTGGGCTCAACTACCAGATTTCCCGATCGACGGCAGCACTCGTTGCTTAAAGCTGACGTATTTCGAAAAAAGAGTCCAACTCCGCGAGTGCTGCACGGACTGAAACCTGACCGCGTCCCGTTCGAACGCACAGACTGCCTTATCGAGATCGCGCAAGTACCGGGCAACAAACATCTCTTCCTCGGCCGGCTCGCCAGCCGGCGAAAGACGATGCTCCGCAAGCGTCTTTTCGTATAGCTGAATCAGCGCATCAACCGCCAGATTTACATCCGCGCCGGCGCGAATGTGTCTGCACACATCGGCGGCATCCCGCGAATCATATTGCGCCAGCTGTTGAGTGATCGCGAATGGGTGAAGGGGTTGATTCAAACAGCGCACGCCGAAATTGAAGGCGCGCAGCTCGTCAAGATTCCGCGTGGTGACCATTGGCCCAACCCCCGCCGCATCGCAGAGAATCACGGCCGCGCCGACAGCCAGCGCCTCCCACGCCGCCTTGGCCTTAGCGAAAACAAGATCGTATCCGCCCAAAATTGATTCCGGCGCTTCGCTGACCCTATGCGCGGCTGAACCGACGATGTCCACACTGATACCGGCGCGCCGGCAAGCTCCGCGAACCGCCGGTTCGTGCGTGGCGGTGCATGCCTGATTGCTGAAGATCAATGCGCGGCGCGGATTGTCGGGCAGCGGTGGCCGCTGCTTGAAACGATGCAGATCTACAAAGTTATGTATCAACCGGACCTGGGCAGCATCGATACCCTTCTGCAGGATTCGCTGCTCACAAGCGCGATCGACTGCCACGTAATACTTGATCCGAGGGAACAGCGGTGGCTCTTCCTGCCAGATCTCGGGCCCATGGCACACAAAGATCGCCGGCGTCCGGGGAAAGGCCAGGAGCGCGGTCATCGTGCTCAAATGATGATGACCATGAATGAGGTCCGGAGGTGAAGCGAGCGTCGTCAGGTCATCGACTACTTCGATGCCCATCGCGCGCAATTCTTCGGCGAGCCCGCCCAGCCGTTCGCTATAGACCAGCGCCGTATGCCCGCGCTGCTTCAGGCCATACGCCAGGTCGCGAACATAGAGTTCAGTGCCGGCCCGGTTCTCCAGCGCCGTATTGGTTATGACGACCCGCAAGTAGCGGCGGTTCCTTTCTCGGCGAACGCCTGCAACGCTTCGGCAATCGGGCGGATGTGCTGACAATACGTAATCAGCTGATGATAATGACCCCGGGCGATTTGTTGGCGGCCATACTGTTCGTAATACGGCGGCCCCATCAGTGGCGCCACGCCCGGGTCCACGGGACGCAACTGCTCGATGCTTTGAGACGCCGCGCCCTCGGCCGCGAGAATTCGGTCCACCTCAGCTTGTAGTTCCGTGTACGCCCGGGCGATGCGCAGCTTTTCTTCAGCCGCGGCGCCATCGAGTTCAATGCAGAGATGCCGGTCACCGTTAGTCTGGTTCCGGCCGGCGAGGAGGATGTCGTAATTTCCCAGGATGCGCCCGTCACGCGCCAGCAACATCGCCGCGGTGTTGGTAACGTAACGACAGAGATCGTGCGCCGGGTTGTAACCCTCGATTGCATCACCGACGATGTATTCAATCTCAGCTCGATCCAGTGCGCCGGCGAGTTCGATAGCCAGCGCGATAAACCAGCCCGCGTCCTGCCGCAGAATGGCGGCGTACAACTCACCATCCGACACTCGTCCGTAGAGAGGTCCCGGAGTAGCGCCGGCTTCGCGAAGAATGGTGGAGGTGCGATGAAGTCGGGAACGGCCGGATCGCCCTGAACCATCAGTCAAAACAAATACCGTCGGTTGGGCCAGTTTGAGCCATTGATAGATGCGTAGTTCATGGCCCGGATGGGCGATGATGAGAGCGGCGCGGCGGCCGCGCAAGATCGAAGGCAATACCGTTGGTTCATCACGTGAACGGTTTTCGAATTCACGCGCTGAACGTGCGGGGGTGCGTCGGGTCATAACTCTTCAGCGACTCTTTGGGGGTTCTCCTTCCCGGATGATCATCGGCCGGAAAGCGATTATACCGTTGATTTTGGTTGCAGACGGTGATCGTTTTGAGAAACAAATGTCGCTAAACAGCCTGAGCCCAACTACTTCAACGTTAATGGCCACAGCCGCGGTGGTGGCGGCCGAAGAATAGGGATGCTGATGATACTCACTGACCTCACGCGACGTCCTGCAAGTGCCATAGGCCGAGATGCTTTCCCCTTTCTGCCTCTTCGATAATCAGCCGCCGCGGCGCGGGAAAGTTATAGGGTTGCAGTTGTAAGTTGAGGTTACGCCAACCGCCCGATGCTATTGCCAGGTTCTCAGTTACGGTCGGGTGGGTCGTGGCCAACAGAAAAGCCGAGCCGCTGCTCTTGAAATTTTCGACGGCGGCGCGCCCGTCATCGAAGCAGAGATGAATGAGGCAATCGCGGCAGAGTATTACGTCCGTTCTGGGTAAAGCGTCGCGCGTGATATCGAGAATTAAAAACTTTCTGTTGCGGTCTCCGTGCAGCTGCTGATTGCGCGCGATAAGCTGAGGCACGATATCAACTCCCAGATATTCGATACCGAGCAAATCTGTATGCCGCATCCAGTTAAAATCGCCGCAGGCCGCATCCAACAGCGAGGTGGCGCCGATGCTCTCCAGCAGGCCGGGCAACTCTCGTCTGACATTTTCGGTGCGGGTCATGGTTGAGCCGGGGCCGGAAACCGATTCCTGGTCAGCCCATGAGTTGTTCAGGTAGATATCAGAGAAGACTTCTTCCAGACCCGGCGTTTTGAAAGATGAGCGGAGGGACCGAATCCAGTTGTAAATTGGCACGCTGGCGGGAAAGTTGGATCTGATGAAAGACTTGGTGTTCTGCTTCATAGTCAAAACGAACCCCAGGTTGCGATAGCCCAGCGGCGCAAAGTTCAGCGCGCTACCGTAACGCGCAGGAAGGTCGCCGGGATCGTCGTTCCGGCGTCGACATGTTGATGGGCCACCTCCGGCGTTGATTGAGGCCGCATTCAATCAGGCATTGCGCGAAGAATCAAGTGGCAGTCGGTATCACTTTGGAGGGTGGTGACTAGGCGCCGTCTTTTGGCTTCCGCAGAGCAGGCAAAGCGCCGGCAAGTCGGCGCACTCCAGGAATGAGCCTGGCGATGTTGCCGGCTGGGCTGGATTAGGTTGTGGTTGGGATGGTCTCGGCGGCCGGCACCTCTTCGGCTTGGGCCTCGGCGCTGGCTTCAACAGCATCCGGACTCATGGCGATCCAGTTCCGGCAGATCTCATAGCCCAGCGCCAGCGCCGTAGCGCCGACGAACATTCCCAGGATTCCGCCGGTGGCCATTCCGCCGAGCGCGCCGAACAGGATTACCGGCATGGGCACCGCGACGCCGCGACCAAGCATCAGCGGCTTCAGGACGTTATCAGCCAACCCAGTCAGCAAGAGGATAATGGTGTGGGTTATCGCCGCGCTGGTGGTGTAACCGCCGCTGGCCCAGATGTAAACGATCGCGGGCAAAGTGACAATCACCGCGGGAACCTGCGCAATGCCCAGTACCATAACGATAATGGCCAGCACTCCGGCGATGGGTATGCCGGCGATCAGTAAGGCCAGCCCGACCAGCAGCGCCTGGATCGCGGCCACGCCGATGACTCCTTGGGCGACGGCGCGGATAGTTGAGGTTGAGAGTTTTGCCAGCGCCTCGCCGCGAGTCGGCCCGGCGACCCGAATAAAGAAAGCACGCGCGCTAGCCTGGGCCGAATTGCCGTAAGCCATCAAAATACATGCGACGATGAACGAAGCCAGGAACAACAACATGCTGATGCCAATGCTCGCGACCATCGAGACTGCTCGCCGTGCCAATTCCAGCAGCCGCGGCTGCATGGTAGTTATCAGGCCCGGCAGATCGTTTTGGGCCTTCGACCAGGTGTCATAGACCTTCTTACCGACTACCGGCCAATTCTGCACGTCCTCTCGCGGCGGCGGTACATGGAATGAGTTGTCATGCACCGCGGCGACAAAACGATGAACCGAGTTGGCGAATGAATTCATCAATAACCAGGTGGGAACGACGATCACTGCCACCCCGACGAGCACCAGAATAATTGAGGCCCATTTCTGGCTTCCGCCCAAATGCCGGGAAAGCCACTGGTGCACCGGATAGATGGTTACGGCCAGGATGATTGACCAGGCAAAAAGCTTCAGGAACGGCGAGAAGGCCTGATAACACAGCCAGAACAACCCGCCAATCAGCGCCACGCGAATCAAAGTGTCCCACAGTGGCGACGGGTGCCGGGGTTCTGATTCAGAGCTTGGCTGTAGACTCGGGCTCATGGATTTTCCTCGTGCGACCTCATGGGTGGTCGAATCGTAGAGTCTGATTCTCAGACAATGGTCAGTTTTCTACCGATAACCACGAGTCTATCGATGGGCACACCTCGACGTCACTGTCAAAAGTAACAGTCTCTGGCCACGCGAAAGGGCGGGAAGTGAGGGTTAAGCGTCTAGTAGCCGCTGACTTCGAACGTAGCGGTCTTCTGGTCTTTTTGCTCGCCGCTGTAGATCATGCTGACCTCGGATTTGTATCGGCCATTGTCGAACCCGGCCGGCGGCAGGGTTACCCAGAATACGGCCGGCCGATCACCGTCGACTTCGAGACTTTTTTCCGCTTTCGGCACTGGCTGGCCGGCCTTGTCTCCATCGTCGTAAAGAAGCCGCCATTTCACCTCGACCTTGCCGCCGTTATTCGCAATTTGCGCGATCGTGCAAACCTTGTCACCTGCCTTAAAACTCTTGGTTTCGTTCTTGCCGTCCTCATCGCTGCTGAGTTTTAGACTGCTGATGTTGGCGGTGGTGGCGCCGCAGGCCAACACCACGCTGAGGAGCAGACCAAAAGCGAGGCCCGCATTTAATTTGTTCTTGATCATGATCAATTCTCCGAGTTCAGGGCGATTGGAAAGCGGCGTTAGCCTATCTGATTCGGGACGGGCTGGCAAAGCAGTAATCGCCTGAGTGTCGGAGTAATTTGTGGCGCCGGAAAAGAAGCGGCGACCTGCTAACTTAACGGTGGGGCTACTGCCGCGCCTCTTCAAACGGACATAGACAACACAGCTTCAAGACAGCCAAGCGACACAGCAGGTGGTGCTCACTCTGTCGCTCTGATAGAATCCGCCTTCCCATCGGACCGAATCAAATTTCTTTCTTCAGGAGGTTTCCCCATGCGAAGAACCAACTTTGCTTTCGCAGTCGTTCTACTTCTGTCTGCCGTAACTTTTCTTCAGGCGCAGAGCGCTGAAGTTCCGCGGTATCAATCGCCGCCGAAGGACGTCGTCGAGGCATTTGATGCGCAGCCTTTGCCGCAAGCTCTGCTGAGTCCGTCGATGCAGATGCTGGCGCTACAGTACCGCCATCCTTATCCGACGATTGCCGAGCTGGCCCAGCCAATCCTGCGACTGGCCGGGGCGCGGGTGAATCCGCGGAACAACGGTCCGCAGCGCGCGGCAGAGATTTACGCGATTACTTTGAAGAAGATTTCCGATGGGACTGAAACCAAGGTGACCCTGCCGCCGGGAGCCAACATCTCCAACGTACATTTCTCGCCGGATGGCTCCCAGTTGTCATTTATCAACCGCAAGGATGATCGGCTCGAGTTGTGGATTGCTGATGCGGCTACCGGCAAGTCGAGATTGATCAGCGGCACCGATCGTCTGAACGCCACCACTGGTGACCCCTGCGACTGGTTGCGCGATAACAAGACTTTGATTTGCCAGTTTGTTCCAGTCGGCCGTGGTCCGGCGCCTGCCGACACGACCGTGCCGGTTGGCCCAAACGTCCAGGAAACCAGCGGTAAGGCGGCGCCGGCTGCGACTTACGAAGACATGATAAAGACGGCGCACGACGAAGCGCTGTTTGAATATTACTTCACCAGTCAGCTCGCTTCGATTGACGCCTCGACCGGCAAGAAAGCGTTTATCGGCAAACCGGCAATCTTTGACAGCGTCACGCCTTCCCCGAGCGGTGACTTTATGCTGGTGACCAAAATCAAACGGCCGTTCTCGCATTTGATCCCCATGAACGGCTTTCCGCAGGACATAGAAGTATGGTCGCGTGCCGGACAGATGGCCCGGAAGATTGCCGACGTGCCGTCCCGCGAAGGCGTTTCGCTAACAGGCGTGCAGACCGGTCCGCGCGGGATTCGCTGGCGGCCGGATCAACCGGCGACGGTGCTGTGGGTGGAAGCTCTCGACAAAGGCGACCTGCGCAACAAAGTTCCGTTCCGCGACAGGGTGATGATGCTGCCGGCGCCCTTTGCCGGCGAACCTGCGGAATTTGCCAAAACGGAATGGCGCTACGCGGGCGTGGCGTTTACCGAAAAGGGCGCAGCCCTGTTGACCGAAACCGATCGCCCCTCTCGTCATGTGCGTACCTGGGTGATCGCTTCGGAACCGCGCCAGCTGTGGGATCGCAAACAGGATGCGGCTTATGAGAATCCCGGCACGCCCGTGATTCGTCGCGACAGCGGCGCCGGCGGTTTTGGCGGCGGCGGTGGCGGCGGTTTCGGTGGCGGCGGTGGCGCCGGAGCGATCATGCAGAGCGGCGATTTTATCTTCCTGACCGGACCGGGCTCTTCGCCCGAAGGCGACCGTCCATTCATAGACCGTTTGAATCTGAAGACGTTTGAGACGACGCGGCTCTTCCGCAGCGATGCCAAAGCTTACGAGACGGTGGTGGCGCCGCTGGATGAAGAAGGGAAGACGATCCTCACCCGCTATGAAACCCCGACTGATCCGCCCAACTATTACATCCGCGATCTCAGCGCGAACACGCGCAAAGCCGTGACGGATTTTAAAGACCCGCAGCCGCAGCTTCGCGGCGTGACGCATCAGTTTGTCACCTACCAGCGCAAGGACGGCGTGAAGTTGAGCGCCACGCTGTATCTGCCGCCGGGTTACAAGCCGGGCACGCGCTTGCCGGTGATCATGTGGGCCTACCCGCGCGAATTCGGCGATGCCGATTCAGCCAGCCAAATAACCGGTTCGCCAAACCGCTTTACGACGGTGAGCGGCTATTCGCATTTGTTCCTGCTGATGTCCGGCTATGCAATTTTCGACAATCCGACCATGCCGATCATCGGTCCCGGCGAAACCGCGAACGATACTTATGTCGAGCAATTGGTTTCGGACGCGCAGGCGGCAATCGACAAGGTCGTCGACATGGGAGTCGGCGATCGAGATCGGATCGGCGTCGGCGGCCATAGCTACGGCGCCTTCATGACGGCGAACCTGCTGGCGCACTCGCGTCTGTTCCGCGCCGGCTTTGCAGAAAGCGGAGCTTACAATCGCTCTTTGACGCCATTTGGTTTTCAAAGCGAGCGACGCACTTTCTGGGAGGTCCCCGATCTCTACTCGAAGATGTCGCCGTTCTGGTACGCCAACCAGGTGAAAGATCCGATCCTGCTGATGCACGGCGAGGCGGACGATAACTCGGGCACGTTCCCGATCCAGTCAGAGCGCTTCTACATGGCCCTGAAGGGTCACGGAGCGACGGTGCGTTACGTGACGCTGCCGTTCGAAGCCCATGGTTATGCGGGCAGGGAAACGCTGCTGCACGTGCTGGCCGAACGCATCAACTGGTTCGATAAGTATGTCAAGAATGCGCCGCCGCGAGACGCGTCACAAACCACAGACAGATAGTTTTTGAAGGGTTTTATCATGTTCCGGGAGCAAAAAGGCCGGCAGACGTTTTCGCGTACTGCCGGTCTGTTTCTGTTGACATTATTCTTATTTCACCCCGGCGTCCTGGCCCAAACGAATGAAAAAATGATCATTCGCCGGCTGACGCTGATGAAGTATCCGCTTGATTTTACGGTCGAGTACCAAGGCAAACCGGTAACCGGCGATTGGAAGACATATCCCGACCTGGGCGTGCGCCGTCAGCTATTTGCCGGCGAATCTGATTGGTTGCGAGACGTTTCATTCAAGGTGAAAAACATCTCGGACGAGACGATTACTTACGTCAGCCTGGTCCTGGTTTTCCCACAGACGGCAAATGAGGCGGCTGAGAATGGCCCACGGCTTTCGTCTCCAGCGCCGCAGCGCCCGCGCGGCTCGGTGCTGCATAGCATTTCCATTGGAATGGATCCCTTCGGCAAACTGGCAGACCATGAATTGCGTCTGCGTCCTGGCGAGGAGTTGGAGATTCCGATCCGGCCGGATTATAACGACATCAGAAAATTAATCGGGTCGATGGATTATCCGATTGAGCAGGTAACCCAAATGGAAGTTCGAGTGCAGTCAGTACGTCTTGGAGAAGACCGCTTCTTTAACGCCGGTAGAATGTATCGACGAGATCCGAAAGAGCCTCATCGTTGGATTCCGATTGAAGCTGCTCCCTCCGATCGAAAACCATAGAACCTGCAACAGATCGACGCTGACTTACGTCTCCGCCCAGACCAACGTAGGCGTTTTCAATTGACTGGGGCGCGAAGGTCTCGGTTGCACGCCGTCAGAGAAATGCATGCGAAGACGCTTGCGCTCCAGTCTGGAACTCTCTCCCCAACTTATGATCCGTTGAGATACGCCGCCGCGGGGTGCGGGGCGGCTTTAATGAGTAGCCGTGCGGCTGGGCGGCGTGACGGTGAGACGCGATCGCATGCGTTGCTGCCAGTGGCTCTTGGCTTCGTCGAGGTCCTGGAGTTGCGCCATGACTTGGTTGATCGTCTCTCCGCCGAACTGGCGCATCTTCAGATAGAGCAGCGCCGGCACGATCGAAAGCAGCGGCATAATGAAGATATTCACCAGCCCCGAGAGGTTTTCAGTGACCCGGATGGTCACCCCATGCTTGTGCGAAGTATTCAAGGCGCTGCTGCCGGCTCCGATAATCGAGCCGGCAATTATCGGCACCAGCATCTGAATGCACATAACGATGATGATCGTGCGCCATGAGCGCGAGGCAAGTGCGCGCGATCGCAGCCGGGCGGGTTTCTTTTCCAATCCTTCCATTAAGACCACCGGGGCCCACAGCAGATAGCGCGCCTGCGCGATAAAGCCGGGGATCAGAAACAAAATCCATCCGCCCAGAACGCGCAGGGTGACCGATATTCCCGTTTTCAGAAAGGGCCGCAATCTGCGTCGCAGGATGGCGAAAGCCTCGCGCAGGCGCACGGGCTTCATAGGCATGACGGTCAATTGGGTGACGATGATGGCAGTCACGCCCGAGATGGTTGAGGCGGTCAGGAATTGAGCCACAAACTGCAACAGCCCGAGTGGTATTCCAATCGCGAGGGTCATGCCTTTTGAGAGCCGGTTGTCAGCCAGTCGCACGGCCAATAGACCGGCAGTGGTTATGAGCACCGGAATGTGCGCTAACAGCGACAGCTTTAGAAACTCCGGAAAATATTCGCTGTAGAGAGCGAACGCCCGCCGGTAGAGCGAACCAAGTCCGTCAGCGTTGGCTCGCATCGCATTCGCAAAAGCCATCGCCGTCAAGGGGCGATTGGCCGGATCTTTTTCCAGCGCCGACATCAGCACTTTTCCGACCCGCTTGGGCACTTTTTTGTTGACCTCACGGATGGCCGCGGCCGGCAATTCCTTATGAGCCCGAATAATCGTGTTGGTTTCACCGGTGAAGGGCGGGGCGCCGTTGAGCATCTGGTAAGTGATGATGCCCAGACTGTAAATATCCGAACGCGCGTCCAGGTGTTCGCCGCGACATTGTTCGGGTGACATGTACAGCGGCGTGCCCAGGATGGCGCCGACCCGCGTCAGACTGGTGTCGTCGCCGGCGTGGGTCAAGGGAATTGCGGTCGCGCGCGGTTCGGCGACAGTCCGGCGCGCCGGTTGGAACATGCGAGTTGCTTGATCGCCGTTATCAGCGGATGGCGCCTCGATCTCGTCTGCCGGTTGAATCAGCGTAGCTGCTTCGAGAGTTGCCGGCGCCCCCGCGGCCTGACTGATCAACGTTTCAGATTCGCCGCCGCCCGCGGCCGCGGTGGCCGCAATCGGTTCCTGCAGTGGGATCTGGGTGACCGCCTCGTCGTCAATTCGGACCGGCGGAAATAAATCCAGATCGAGAGGGGCGGCCTCGCCCAGTTTGGCGATGCCGAAGTCGAGCACCTTCACCCGGTAACCGCCCAACCCGTTCGGCTCGAGCCAGATGTTGTCGGGCTTCAGATCGCGATGGACGACCCCCTGTTGGTGGGCCTCGTGCACCGCCGAGCAAACCTGCTCGAGGATATCGACCACCCAGTACAACGGCAGCCGGGTCTCTTCAGCCAGCACATCGCTCAAGGTGCAACCGTCCAGGTATTCCATGATGAGGTATGCCACGCGATCGGGTCCGCTGCCTGAAAATCCAAAATCGGTGACATCGACGACGTTCGGGTGACGCAGGCGGCCGGCGGCGCGCGCTTCGCGTTTGAATCGCTCGACGAATTCCTCATTGCGCATGAACTGCGGCGCGATCAATTTCAAAGCGACATAGCGATCAGTGCCGAGGTGCGTCGCCAGATAGACCGCGCCCATGCCGCCCTTGCCGAGCAGGCGCTCGAGACGATACTTATCATCAAGAATTTCGCCGACGTATTTTTCGAGTGGAGTCATTGAGTATTACGACTTGCGTTAACGCGCGGTTTACCCAGCGACAAATGACTTAAAGAGACCCCCCGCAGGTGGCAATGACTTAATCCCAGGAGGATTCGCGCCAGTTCTTTTTGCGCAGCTGCTCGTCTTTCCAAAATGCCTTATGTAGCTCAATACGCGGACGCGCATGGTCGGGTTTCGCCACAACAGTAACAACATCGTAGCGAAAGGGCGAGTCGATCAGGCCCAGCAGGCGCCGGTAGCTGCGCGCCGCGCGCGCAATTTGCCGCCGTTTTCGCAGGTCAACGTTTGTTTGCGGCGCGGCGATTTCGTCTGAGGCCCGGGTTTTTACCTCGATAAAACAGAGGGTGGGTCCGTCATAAGCAATAACGTCAATCTCTGCATGGACGATCACATCACGCGTGTTGCGGCCGATTGGCAAACTGAAGTTGGCGGCGACGATGCGGTAGCCGGCCCTCTCGAGGTGTTCAATAGCCAACGCCTCACCGCGTGCGCCCAATTCAAAGTGCTCGACGCGAGTCGTCGTCACCTCAGGAATTTCCCCTGCACCTCGCATCATTAACTCGACTCTGCGGCGGCCGCCGGTTTTTTGGTTGGCTTCTTCTTTTCGACCGCGGCTTCAGCCGGAGCCGGCGTGGTTGACTTACTCATCTTAGGCCGGCGTTTGCCGAATGTGCCGCGCCAGATTTTTCCCCGCCTGGATCTTTGATCTCCTTTGCCCATCGATGATTGCTCCTTTCCGGTTGAGCCTCACAAGCCAGTACCACCTGCGCCAGCCGTTGCTCGGCTTACATTGATTTAGTTTGGTGGAAAACCTTCGTTAAGCTTCTCGTACGAATTGCCGACGCGACGATAGTAGCCGGGCCCGTCAGGTCCGGTGGCGTTATAGTCGCTGTACGAAGCTTCCCAGTGCTCGCCGGTCGAGGGCGAATACACGTTTTGAAATCCCATGGTTGCTTCCTGCCGCTTGCGCGACATTTCGCGCTCAATATCGTCTTTCGAACTGCCCTTCGGTTCGCGGGTACTGTTCTCTTGCGCCGGAAACAAATGCTTGGTACAGCGAATCGAAGCAGCGACGTCATACGCAATATTCTTGTTCTGATCCCATTTGGCAGCGTCCGTTGATCCCATGCGGAGCGCCATGATGTAGGTGTTTGGATCGTTGGTATTGAAAGCTTGATAGAGCACAAACCCGCGCATCGGGCGGTCTGAGCTTTGCCCGCGCCAATAACGGAGCGTGTAACCCTGGACACTTTGCGGAGCGCCATCGAATGCAAATCCCGAGGTGCCGTTATTCTCCATCATCGTCTGAATGTAATCTTCCGGCGTGGCCATCCCATAGAATGCTCCCCCCGTGACGCCGGCGACGCCATAGCTTGCGCTCATGCTTTTGTCGGCGGCGGTGAGATCAACGCCAATGGCAATCCGCTGCTCATTTCCGATGATGGTCCAATCGGCCGGCGCAAAAGCGCTGCAACTGCTCCAGTTCTTGGCGACCGTCTGGACCCCATTGTTATCAACGGTCTTCACCGACGCGCCGGGGAAGCCAATTCGCTTCCCGTTTCCCTGGGACGGCGTCAGCGAATAAAAAACCACGCCCGCAACGCCGGCGAAGATAATTCCCACGAACAGCAGGAGGCCACAGCCCCCGAGAATCCAGGGCAGATAGTTGGTCTGCTTCGGCGGCGATGGCTGATTAAAAGGTGTGGACATGTTGATCCTCGAGTAGCCGGCCTCGGGGCAGTAGCCCGACCGTTAGGGAGGGCTCAACAAACCGCCTCTGAGAGCCCTCCCTAACCGTCGGGCTACTGCCCCGCGTTGCCAGCTTCCTACTTCTTCATTAACTCCAGCACCGCCGTGGTCATCGCTTTGACGCCGGTGCGCAGCGTCGGTTCCGGCAGCGGCTCGAACAAACTCGAATGCAGCGATGGCAGCGGCGTTCCCGATTTCTTGCTGGCCGCGATTTTCTCAGGGGCCATCGCGCCCAACCAGAAGTAGAACGACGGAATTTGACGATCAAGATTCAAGACGCCAAAGTCTTCGCTGGCCATCAAGGGCGGCGACTTGATCATGTTCTCAGGACCGATGGCCTTTCCGATCGCGCTCGCTAGTCGCTCTGTGAGCTGCGGGTCATTGTAGAGAGAGGGCGCATTCTCGCTCTCAATTACTTTCATAATCGGAGCCCGATCTTCGGGAATCCCGGCCGCTGCCGCCACGCCTTTGGCGATGCGTTCGATGGACGCGAGAATTCGCTGCCGCACTTCTTCCTTGTAGGTTCTAATCGTCAATTGGAGCAGCACTTCATCAGGGATAATGTTGCGTTTCGCGCCGCCGTGAATTGAGCCGACCGTGACCACGGCGGGATCGAGCGGCGAGTTCTCGCGACTGATGATCGTTTGCAGCGCCAGAACGGTCTGGGACGCCACCACGATGGGATCCTTCGTCGCTTCTGGCTTGGAACCGTGTCCGCCCATTCCGCGAATAGTCAGGTCAACTGAAGTGGAACTGGCCATGGCGTAACCCGGCGCGTACAGGATCTTCCCGGCTTCCGCGTCAGCGCTATCGTGCAAGCCGACAGCGAAATCAGGTTTGGGAAAACGTGTGTACAAACCATCGGCCAGCATGGCCCGGGCCCCGTCGACGGTCTCTTCCGCGGGTTGCCCGATCAATACCAGGGTGCCGTGCCATTGATCTTTCAGGGCGGCGAGAATCTTAGCCGTGCCGATGAGATTCGTGATGTGCACATCGTGACCGCAGGCATGCATGACGCTGACTTCCTGGCCCGAATCGTTTTTCGTTTTGACCTTGCTGGCATACGGCACGTTGTTCTTTTCCTCGACCGGCAAAGCATCGATGTCGGCGCGCACCAGCACCGTCGGCCCCGCGCCGTTTTTCATGACCGCGACCACGCCGTAACCGGTGAACTGGGGCCGGTCGTACTTGCCCACGCGCTCAGTCACGGTGTAGCCAAACGAACGAAGCTGCGCGGCGAGAAATGCGGAAGTCTTCTCTTCGTAATGCGAAAGCTCCGGAGCCGCGTGCAGCATCTTGTAGGTGCTGACCAATTGCCCGATTTCGCGATCGATCAGGGCATCGAGCGACCCTTGCGCACAGGTGGTGATTGGTGCAGCCAGCACAGCCCATAAGGCAGGCGCCAGGATTTTTAAAGAAATCGATCGCGTGAGATTCATGGGGTCCGTTTTTTCTCCTCGATTAAGATGCAGGCCGCCTCGCCTAACTTTTCCGTGACCGTGCCACTCTTGATCGGTTTCCAATCTGTAGCGGCTTTTCCCTGGCGGACCATCTTATCGTCAGCGCCTAGGAAGGTTGCCGCGTACAATCGATATTCAACCGCTTTCAGGTGAGATATGGCCGGTGAATTCTCGCTTTCAATAACTTCACTATCTTTGGCGCAGCGAAATTCATACGTCTCCAGACTGGTTTTGTAACTAAGACCCGAGCGCTGATCCAACAATTGCGGTTTTGAAAATACTGTGCGGAACTTCACCCGGGCCGTCTCAGCGGCGGTAAAGTCCACCTGGTGATTAACGTTAATCGCCGTGAAGGTGACGCTGGAACGGTCGATTTCAATTATGGATTCAGAGCCGGTGTAGACGCGATGCCAGGTCTCGGTTTGGCCCTGAACCGCGAACAAAATTCCCGTGGCAAAAATAAGCGACGATACCGACAGAAGTTTACCCATTAGTTCGCCGCGCAAGATACTCCAGTCCGAGCAAACCCTGCAAGACTTCTATTAGACAGCCGGATAGTCAGGCGCAAATGGCGAAATCCCCAGCCGGGGAGCAGCCAGCAACAAGCCGATGATCGTCTTGGCATCTTCGATGTCGCCGTCGCTAATCATTTGCAGCGCACGCTCGAGCGGCAGCCGCACCACTTCGATGACTTCGTCGTCTTCCAGCCGCTGCGCAGTCTGTTTCAAGTCGGTGGCGAGATACAGCCACATCTTCTCCTGGCAGAAGCCGGGCGAAACGAAAAACTCGGAGAGCTTTTCGAGCTTCCCGGCGACCAGTCCCAGTTCTTCTTCAAGTTCGCGCGCGGCGCCGGCTTCGGGACTTTCCCGATCGTTAATCCCGCCAGCCGGCAACTCAAGCAGGTATTTAACTGCCGGATGACGATACTGTTTGACCAGCGCGATGCTGCCGTCGGCAAAGGCCGGCAGGATGACGGCGCTGCCCCGATGATGAACGATTTCGCGAACATAAGTGCGATCGCCTTCGCGGACCGTATCGACCGTTACCTCGAAAACGCGGCCGCTGAAGACCTTCTTTGAATCGATGAATTCCGGAGTTTCTGATGCTGACATGAGGCCGCAAGTTTAATGGGAAACTAACGGTGTCTTCAATTGATCACGGAGCGCGGGGCATGCAAGTGCCAGGCGCATCGATCAAGAAAATCTCTCAGGTGAGGAAGGGTGGCTTGCCCCCGCGCCTGGGCTATTGAGAGGGCGGGGGTAAACCACCCTTCCTAACCTGAGAGATTGCTTAGAGGGCTGGTTCAGCTAACACGCCCTACTAAAGAAGATGATTATCTAAAGTTTCAGACTATGTCGCAGCAGCTTTTGGGCTTCACCGATCAGGTGTAGCGAGCCGGTAACACAAACCAGAGCATCAGGCGGCGTGATTGCGTTGGCGATTTCCAAAGCCTCAGCCACTGTCGGCGCGCTTACTACCTGTGACTCGTCAAAGGTCGCAGGGACCGCCGCCCGCAGTTCCTCAATGGCCGCGGCTCGCGGATTATCGGGCGTGGTCAGGATCACCCGCGCAGCTCTAGGAATCAGACTTGCCATCATTTCCTTCAGCGCCTTATCACCCATGGCCGCGAAGATCATGGTGATTGGCTGGCGCACGAATTCGTCCAGATAACTGCGCAGCGCACGCGCGGCGGCGGGATTGTGTGCGCCGTCAAATAGAAATCGCGGGGAGCCGGGCCATAGCTCCAGTCTTCCCGCGTGGGTCGCGGTTTCGAGTCCGAGCACAACCGCCTCATCCGGGATGTGAAAACCTTTTTCGCCAAGCGCCGCGGCAATTGAAACCGCGGTGGCGGCATTGTCCACCTGGTGAAATCCACGGAGGGCGAGCGTGACTTTTGCCTGGGTCTCGGCCCGAGTCGTCAACGAAACTACAGCGCGGCCGTCCCTGGTGGTGTGCCCGAAATTTACGACGCATCCGGCCCCCGCTGTCGCATCGTCCAGTCCGAGCAATCGCGGCTCTACGCCCATCGCTTTACATCTATGGACGATCACTTCAAGAGCCGATGGTTGCTGGGGGGCGACGATGGCCGCGACTCCGGGCCGAATGATTGCCGCTTTTTCTCCGGCGATTTCGGGCAGGGTATGGCCCAGATACTCCTGATGGTCCATGGCAATGGCGGTAATCGCCACCACCTCAGCCTGGGCAGCCGTCGTCGAATCAAGGCGCCCGCCCAAACCCGTTTCCAGCACGGCCAATTTAACGCCGGCGTCGGCGAACGCCAGCAACGCTATGGCCGTGACGTGCTCAAAAAAAGTCGGCAGTGTCTCTAACTCGCCGCGCGCGACCAACTGTTCCGCGCACTCTTTTACTCGTGCGGTCAGGCGCGCGAATTCATTTTCCGTGATGGGCTCACCTTCAACCTTTATTCGTTCAGTGATGGAGATCAAATGGGGCGAGGTGAAAAGCGCGGTGCGAATTGAGGCGGCGCGGCAAATCGAATCGATGAATGCCGCCGTCGATCCCTTGCCGTTGGTGCCGGCGATCTGAACTGCGCGATAGTTTCGCTCCGGATTGCCGAGCGCGGCTAAAAGAGTTTCGGTGTTCTTGAGACCGAGCTTAATGGTGAGCGTCTCGTGACCGAGACTAAGGAGGTAGCCGTAGGCTTCGCCGAAGGTCATCATCCGCAGATTAAGCAGATTCCACCGAAACAGAAAGCCGCTAGCTCGATTGGGTTGAAACCTGGAACTTGAAACCTGAGACGTGAGACTTTTCGGCGAGACTTGGATTCATCATGAAACCGAGCGATTTGATCAGGTACGGGCGCATCTGCCGCCGATCGACGATCGCATCGATCATTCCATGCTCGAGCAAAAACTCGGAACGTTGAAAATCCTTCGGCAGCTTCTGCCTGATGGTTTGCTCGATCACGCGCGGACCGGCAAAACCAATCAGCGCTTTCGGCTCGGCGATGATCAGATCGCCAAGCATGGCGAAGCTCGCGGTGACGCCGCCGGTGGTGGGATCGGTCAAGACCGAGATGAACGGTAGATGACGTTCCTCCAGGGCGGCCAGCGCCGCCGAGATTTTGGCCATCTGCATCAGCGACAGCGTGCCTTCCTGCATGCGCGCGCCGCCAGAGGCAGAGAAGATGATGACCGCCCCGTTTTCGTTAATCGCGCGTTCGATCAAACGGGTGATCTTCTCGCCCACCGCCGAGCCCATCGATCCGCCGATGAAGTTCATATCCATCGCCCCGGCCAGGACGCGATGCCCGCCGACCTTGCCGCGGGCCGTAATCACGGCTTCCGGCAAACCGGTGGCGCGCTGCGCCTGCGAGATGCGGCTTGAATAAGGCTTGCTGTCGACAAAGCCAAGCGGATCGGTGGAGATGACTTCCACATCCAACTCTTCACAGTGTGCGTCGTCGAACAACTTCTCCAGGCGATCGTAAGCACCGATGCGAAAATGATAGCTGCAATGCACGCACACCTGGACGTTGTCTTCCAATTCCCGCTTGTAGAGGTGCGCCCCGCACTCGTCGCAACGCACAAAGACATTCTCCGTCCGCACCACGCGTTCAGAGTCGCGAACGGGTTCGATCTTGCCTTTCTTTTTGCGAAACCAGGGCATCAGAAAGCGCCACTCAGAAATCAGAATTCAACATCTGCGAATTAAATGGTGGGCCAAGCCTAGCACAGAAGCAGAGTGCTTTAAAATCAACTAAAGAATTTGCCGTCGTCTGAATTGCGCGTTACTTCCGTTGTTTTTCTCCAGCCCGGCCGTTTTACGGCTGGGTTAGCAATGGAGGTGAAGAGGAGAAGCCCCATTTAACGGGGCTTTTTCTGGTATCGCTGACGGACCTTGATTAGCGTTGATGGTTCGTTTGAGAGAATCTTCTCATTCACGCCGCCGCTTTAGCGCGGTGAGTTGGCTGAGCTGGAAGCTGGAAACCATTTAAACGGCAGTCATATAGTTGACTCACCAGTCCGCGGAGCGGACGACGGCATAAAGCCTGGGGCGTAAGCCCCAGGATCAATCGCAGAAAGAATTCGAGCCCGCGGAACGATGCGACACGAGGAACGCTCAGAACTCGATACCTCTCTGCGCCCGAATGCCGGCTTGAAACGGATGTTTGATTTCGGTCATTTCCGTGACGAGATCGGCCGCCTCGGTCAAATCCCTGGGGGCGTCGCGACCGGTGACGACAATGTGCAGTGAGGGCTGCCGTTCGCGGGCGGCGCGAATTTCGGCGATGACTTCATCGATCGGCAGCATGTCGTAGCTGAGTACGTAAACCAACTCGTCGAAGACAATCAGGTCATAATCGCCGCTGCGCAGTTTTTCGACGCACAGACTCCAGGTCTGGCGCGCCGTCTGCCGATCCTGTTCGGGGTTTTTCGTGTCCCAGGTGAATCCGTCTCCCATGGTGTGCACTTCGATGCCGAGTTTCTCAGCCGACACGTGTTCACCATAACGGTCATTGCGCGACTTCATGAATTGAATCATGCAGCAGTGCAGCCCCTGGCCCGCCGCCCTCATCATCAAACCCAGGGCGCAGGTAGTTTTGCCTTTGCCGTTTCCGGTATGGACGATGAGGAGGCCGCGCGTGTTTTCCTGATAGTCAGCGCGCCGCCATTTGTATTTGCGTTCGACCATGAAAAGTTTAGAGGCGGGCTACTGCCCACCTTCGTGTATGGAAAAGGCGGGCAGTAGCCCGCCGCTAAACATGAGTGACTATTTCAGAGCGTCTTCGGTTAAATCCTTCAGTCCGTTCGACCGTTTGATGGCGTCCTGCAAGAGCGGGATCATCTGTTGTTCGATCTGTTCACAGTTGCCCTTCAAGGTGCATCCGGCCGCGTTGCGGTGGCCGCCGCCGCCGAATTGTTCGGCGATCTTCGCCACGTTGACGTCGCCTTTTGATCTGAGGCTGGTGCGATAAATGCCGGGCGCCGTTTCTTTGAAAAGCGCCGTGGCTTCGACTTCACCGACGGCGAGCGGATAGTTCACGAAACCGTCGGCGTCCTCTTCCGCGGCATGGGTCTGTTCCTGCATCGCCAGTGTCTGCCACATCCAGGCCACGTGTCCCGTGTGGTCGCGTCTGGCGGTCGAGAGGACATGACTAAGCAATTCGATCTTTGGCCATTCGTAGCTGCCGAAGATGGCTTCCGCGGTCTTCGCCGGCTTCACTCCGATGCGGACCAGTTCAGAAGCGATCTTAAAAGTCCGTTCGGTCGTGTTCGAGTAATGGAACGAACCCGTGTCGGTGAGCAACGCCGTGTAGACACACTCGGCAATTTCCTTGGTGACGCGCGCGCCGGTCGCCTTGCAGAGGTTGTAGATCATTTCGCCCACGGCGGCCGCGGTTGAGTCGATCCAGTTGACGTTGCCGAACAGTTCCGTGGTCGAGTGATGATCGATATTCACCACGACCTGGTCTTTGAGATCGGCGAGGCCCGGGCGTTCCACGTCCGAACATTCAATCACAAAGACGGCATCGAAGTGTTCGCCCACCTGCGGTGCGACGCGAATCGTTTCCGCTCCCGGCAATTGCTGATAGGAGTGGGGCGCGGGATCGCGCATGATTACGTGCACGTCTTTGTTCAGAGATTTCAGCAGCCAGAAGAGGCCCAGAGAAGATCCCAGACCGTCACCGTCGGGTCTTACGTGAGAGGTAATCGCAAACCGGTCTTTCTTTTCAATTAATTCGACGACTTGACTAAGCATTTCAACGTGAATGGTAAATCGTAAATGAAACGGTAGATAGAAGGGGCGCTATTTACGATTCACGGTTTACTATTCACTTCCTTTCTCTAAAACGGTCAACGGCAAATCGCGAACTGTAAATAGATGCGGAGAGCGCCGGCATCTATCCACCATTTACGATTTACCATTCACCCCCTTTATTCCTTCCAATAAGGCATCGACGCGGGTGGCTTTCTCTTCCACCGTGTCACGGACGAAGTGAAGCGCGGGAGTATGCCGCAAGTTCAGGGCAAAGCCAAGCTGTTTGCGTACATACGGGGCCGCATGCTCCAGCGCCCGCAAAGCCATGAGGTGTTCCTCCTCGTCACCTTCGACGGTGACATAGACGCTGGCGTCGCGCAGGTCATCAGCCACGCGGACGTCAGTGACCGTCACGGCTGTCAGGCGCGGGTCTTCGAGTTCGTAACCGACGATTTGCGCAATCTCTTCGCGTAAGGTTTCGCCGATGCGTTCTGGCCGATGCATAAGAACAGAAATCAGGTGTCAGATTTCAGAAGTCAGATTCTAAGAAGTATTGATGACGCAGCATTCTGACTTCTGTCTTCTGACTCCTGTCTTCTGGCTTACAGTTCCGTCGCCGCCACCTTCTCGATGATATAGGCTTCGATCTGGTCGGCGACCTTCACGTCGTTGAACCTATCGTCGCCAATCGGCAGGAACGGCGTCAGTCCGAGGATGCACCCCGGCCGGTACGCGTACACGTTGGAGCGTGTCATCAGCGGCATGTTCGAGACATACTCGACACCGAGCCGGCCGATCTGCCGAAGCACGGGCAGACGCTGCGGATCGTCCGGCAGCATGCCGCGGGCCTTGCCGATGAGCACGTCGATCTCCGGGTTCGCCACGCTCACCGGATTGTAGGTGGCGCCGGTCGCGATCAGCTCCTGGAAGGTGTTCAGCGGGTCTGCCCGCCCA